>ULUB01072285.1_pt1 | contig 46129 bp, 42 predicted proteins | sample 1958111 | NCBI WGS metagenome assembly ULUB01 (sample SAMEA4835749, study PRJEB28245) | human gut metagenome | biome: gut microbiome; material: fecal sample | place: Denmark | collected 2008
AAGGAACTCAACCTCACATTCATCAACGACTTCGAGTATTTTTTGCGCACGGAGAAGAAATGCCGCACCAATACCGTGTGGAAAATATAAAGTCGATTGACCCATTATTATAAAAGTCTTCTGACCCACCTTTATAACCGAAACTGACCTACTTAGATTATAATAAAAATTGACCCTATAGAATTACCACATTTCAGTCTTGTTTTTGTACTTTAAAAAGCATTTTAACCCGGTATTATTAACCGAATAAAAATTTTAAAGAATGAAAATAAGAATCAAGCACATACTGCGGTGCTACCAGTCAGGAATGAGTATCCGTAGTATCAGTTCTTCTCTTCTGATTTCACGTAATACAGTAAAACGGTATATCCGAATATACGAGGATATGGGTATAGAGCTGGAACGCCTGTTGAAAATGGACGAGCATCATCTGCATGAACTTTTCGGTACGGAGACTGACAACGAATCAACAGGATCTGCAGAATATAAGTATCTTCAAGAACATATACCAGAGTACATTAAACGACTTAAATCCCGTGGAACAACAAGAAGGTCCTTGTATGAGGAGTATCTGAGAAACCGTCCCCAAGGTTACAGTTATTGTTCATTTTGCCTGTATCTCAGACGTGAAAGGGAGGTAAAAGTACCGGTTGGACGCATTGATCATATAGCCGGAGATCAGATGTATGTGGATTTTGCCGGTGACAAACTCTATATTTCAGACAGGAATACAGGTGATAAGGTTCCCGTAGAAGTCTTGCTGCAATACTTCCTTGCAGCCAGATTACTTATTACGAGGCTGTACCATCACAAAAGAAAGAATATCTTATCCAGGCGTGTGAAAATGCCTTCCATTATTTTGGAGGTGTACCAAATGCCATAGTTCCCGACAACCTCAAATCTGCCGTAACAAAGCCCGGAGGAATAGAGCCTGTAATAAATGATGACTTTGCAGCTTTTGCAGACCATTACGGATGTGTAGTCTTTCCGGCAAGGGTGCGTAAACCCAAAGACAAGGCTTTGGTTGAAAATGCCGTAAGACTGCTTTACAGGGAGGTATATTCAAAGATGACAGGATTGAAATTCAATGATCTTGAAGCCTTAAACATAGAGATAATGAAACATACGGACGCATTGAACAGCCGAAAAATGTACAACCGCAGCCACAGCCGTAAGGAGCGTTTCCTTGAGGTAGAGAAAGACAGGCTGCATACATTACCGGTAACAAGATTTATATCAAAAAGCCGGAAAACGGCAACTGTCATGAAAAACAGTTATATATCGCTTAACAACCACTATTACAGTGTTCCTAAAGAGTATATCGGCGATACCGTAGAATTACTGTATGATGGGGATACAGTGGAGATATATCATAAATTCAGGCACATTACGACACATCGCAGGGATGATACACCTTTCACATATTCAGAAAAACCTTTCCATAAACTTCCCGGAGTACTACATGAATACAGAATCAGAATGGATGATGTATACTGCAAGGCACGTGGAATCGATCCGATAGTAGAGGAGTACATAAAGCTTGTGGCCGTAGCCAAAAAATATCCGGCTCAAGCAGTACGTTCAGCTGATGGTATATTAAGTCTTGTGGAACGTTTCGGACACGACAGAATGGTCCTTGCATGCCGGATAGCAATGGAATCCTGCATGTTCGGATTCAACGAACTTGAAAGTATTCTTGTAAACAGGGAAGATGAAAAGTATCATGTCCAAATGGAAGGACAGGCTCCGGAACTTACCCCTAAACACAGAAATCTCAGAGGTAAGGATTATTTTAACTCTAAAAACATAGATAAAAATGACAAGTAATAATAAAACAAACAGAACTGTCGGAAAAAATATGGACAGAATAATGGAATTACTCTCCAAATTACGTTTTTACGGTATGCTTGAAACATACAGAAATGACTGCAGGACAACATCCTCTGATGGTATGACAAATGATGAATTCCTTAAATGGATTCTAGAAAGTGAGTATAATTACAGACGCAATGTAAGCATTGAGCGGCTGATAAGGTCTGCCAACTTCAGATATAAGGCATATATGGAGAAAATAGACTATACCATAAAACGTAACCTTGACCGTAACCAGATAGAGAGGCTTGCTTCTCTTGATTTTATAAAAGACGGACAGAATATTTTCATTACAGGAAGCTCCGGAACAGGTAAAAGCTATATTGCTTCAGCAATAGGTTATGAAGCATGTAAAAATGGAATCAGGACATTATATTCAAATGCGTCAAAGCTTATGGGACAACTTAAAATGGCCAAAAACAAGGGAACTATAGAATCTGAAATGAAAAAAATTGAAAAGTGTTCACTGCTTATTTTAGACGATCTGTTTCTTATAGGACTGGATGCCAGGGAAAGGTCAATACTTATGGAAATAATAGAAGACAGACACGGACTAAAATCAATCATAATAACATCACAACTTCCAGTTGAAAGCTGGTATGATGCAATTGGAGATCCTACTGTAGCTGATGCAATCCTGGACAGAATTGTACATACTGCACACAAAATTGAACTAACGGGAGATTCTGTAAGAAAGATTAATGCTAAAAAGAAGTAGTATCTACTGTAAAGAATTATAATTGAAACTGACCCGGGTTAAAATGCATTTTTCTCTACTTAATTCTAAGATATTTTTGATGGGTCAATTAAGAGTATAATAATGGGTCAATCGACTTTATATTTTCCACTGACTTTCCCATCAATTTCACATTATGCCTAACCTCTATATTCTTTACATACAAATTCTTCAAAATCTCATTATAAATCTCTTGAGTAAATTTCTCATATTCAATATTATCATTCATAAAAATCAATTTTAAGATTGCCTATACTTTAAAAGTAAACAATTTATCTTAATCAATATTGTCTAAATACACAATTAGTTAAAATAGAATTTGAAAATTACATTGTATATGATTTATTGACTCAAACAACATTTTCTTATATGACAAGCAATATTCTTTCTGAATTAGAAATGAAATTGCGAGAAAAACATTAGTTTTGTACATTATAATTATGGCATTATGGAAAATAAAGATTTGAATCGATTAAAAGTGGTGCTTGCAGAGAAGAAACGGACAAATAAGTGGCTTGCTGAAAAACTCGGCAAAGATCCAGCTACTGTCTCAAAATGGTGTACTAATTCTGCTCAACCTAACTTGGAGAATCTCATGGAGATTGCAAAATGTCTAGAAGTGGATGTTAATGAACTTCTAAGAATGAAATAATTGGTTTAAAATAACCAAACAGATGGACTAACATGGATGAGCAATAATTCATCCGAATTCAAAATAACATAGTACTTTTACCAATTTCAACAGAAAAGATATAACCAATATGGCTGAAGATATTAAAGATGAGATAGTTCTGAATGATGATGAACTAATCTGTGTCCTAACTGGCAATAAGAAAAAAGCAAACGCAAAGGAACTGATGCTTCAATCAATAATTCTTCAAATGAATGAGGAATATGGATTTGAAATGTCTGACATGAAACGAGATTTTACATTTTCTTTCCAAGACGAAGAAGATAAACGTAAACGTGTCACTGTTGATCTTGCTATATTCCGTGCAGGTGCTACCAAAGAACCTGAAAATCTTGAACGCATTTGTGTTGTTTGCGACACTAAAGTGAAAGCTGCCGATTCCAAGAAAGGTGTTGAAAGCACATTGAATTATGCCCTACGTGCATCTTCCTGTGATTTCGGATTATGGACTAATGGTGATGAACTTCATTTCAGTCAAAGAATAGAAGATGCTGTCGGCAATGAGAAGATTGTCGATATTGCAGATTTTCCAGGAGTCGATGAATCCATTGAAGATATGGAACGTAGAGGAGACCGTTCTCAGCCTCGTAAACCTGCAAACGATTCGTTAATCAGAACATTCAAACGTTGCCATGATTATATTTACGGAAATGAAGGAAGAAAGAAAGATGCCTTTTGGGAGCTTCTAAATCTCATCTTCTGTAAGATTTATGATGAGAAGCGCAGATACCTCTGTGCAGAACGCAATGAATCGTATCATCGTCAATTTTGGGTCGGTGTAAAGGAAAGGAATACCATTGAAGGTCAAAAGGCTGTGGCAAAGCGTATAAAATCTATCTTTGAACAGTTGAAAACCGATGTAATATTTAAGGAGGTATTTGCTGGAAATGAACAGATTTCATTATCTGATTATGGAGTAGCTTATGTTGCGTCTGAAATCGCAAAATATTCCTTTTTGGATGCTACAGTCGATGTCAAGGGTACTGCATATGAGACTATTGTTAGCAACACGTTAAAACAAGAGGCCGGTCAGTTTTTTACTCCTCGAAACGTAATAAAATGTATGGTGGAGATTATTAATCCTACCATTAATTCTCGTGTACTTGATCCTGCATGTGGATCTGGAGGTTTCATTGTTATGGTACTTGATCATGTCCGTAAACAGATAACCAAGAATATGTTTCCAGAATTGGATGGTGCATTACTTGAAGCAAAGGTTAATTCTGATTTAGTAAACACAAAAGTCAAGGAGTATGCTGAGAACATGATTTTTGGGTTCGATTTCGACCCTGACTTAAAGAAAGCAGCTAAAATGAATATGGTAATGGCTGGTGACGGTCATTCAAATATATATAATATTAATTCGCTGGAATATCCTAATGGAACTCTTCCTGATGTAGATAGAGTCAGCGAGTCTGTCGCTAATAGTGTAAAACACAAAGGCGATATAAAAGATTGTGATAACGCTTACTCATTAGAAAATGCGATGGGTAAATTTGATTGCATTTTCACAAATCCTCCATTTGGCTCCAAAGTCGAGGTGGCTTCTACTATTTCAGAAAATTATGAACTGAAAGCTTTCACTGCTCCTGAAGTTCTATTCATTGAACAATGCTATAATTTTCTGAAACCAGGAGGAAAAATGGGTATAGTATTGCCAGACGGAATACTTGGCAATCCGAATACAGAACCTGTCCGCAAGTGGATATTGGAGCACTTCAAACTTTTAGCAAGTATTGACTTACCTGTGGAAACCTTCCTTCCGCAGGTCGGAGTTCAAGCGTCATTACTATTTCTTCAGAAAAAGACTGCTTTGGAACGTTTGGTTGACCCAAATAGTGAGATGTATGATGTATTTATGGCAATTGCAGAAAAAGTTGGGAAAGACCGTAGAGGCAATGTTATTTATGAAAGAGACAATGATGGAGCTGAAATTCTTTTTGCAGAAAAGAAAGAATGGGCAAGTTATAACCATAGTGGAGAACTTATCGCACGTCACCGCACGGAACGTGTAAAGCATGTAGATGACGATCTACCTAAGATAAGTACTGCCTATAAAAAGTTTTTGGAGGAATCAAAATGAGGACATTAGCCATAAATAGCAAACTTATCAATAAAGGGCGTTTTCGCCTCGATGGTGGTTTCTATTTAAACATTCACTCTTTTTTAAGTTTGTATTTAGAAGCTAACGAAGAACGTTGCGTCAAGCTTGAAGATATAGCAGATGTAATGAATCCACCTGTATTCAAACGGCAATTCTGTTCAATTAAAGGTAATGCCGTAGAGTACTTTCAGAGTTCTGACGTTAGTCTAGCAAGTAATAATAGTGAAGTTTATATTTATAGGCCACAAGCCGAGAAAATTGGAGCAATTGTTCATGAAGGAGACATACTTGTAACAGGATTTGGCTCTATAGGGAACGTGCGTCTTGTTTCTAAAAGTCAAAATAATGTTTGCTATGCAAACAATGTCGCAAGAATTTTTCCTAAAAATTCGGCTAAATTCTGCCTAACAGCTTAAAATGAGCGATTTACGAGTGTTCCACCTCTATAGAGGTAATGATTTAGCAACGGTTCTAACTTCTGCATAATACATAAGTTTGCTTTGCTTGTCAAACAACTCTTTTCGATGGCAAAGATACAAGTTTTATGTGGATAAACGGCAATCTCATTCATTTTTTAGATTTTATTTTCAGTTAGATGTTCTACGAGGTTTGCAAGTTTCTTATACGCAATTATCTATCGCCAAAATGTTAAAAAAGAGCTGTAGATTATATTTAAATGGTCATTGTTTCTTCTTTATGAAACAATATGCTTACCTTTGTACAAAAATGTATGGCGCAAAATATCTTCAAACTTGTCTTGACAGACGAGGCACAGAACTTTATTGAGAGTTTACCCGAAGCGGTATCTTACAAGATTTACTACAACATCAAGCGTGTTGCAGGTGGAGAACGCAACAAAGAACTCTTCAAGAAGTTGGAAAACTCGGAGATATGGGAATTTCGTACATTGTATAACAAAACTGCTTATCGCTTGTTTGCTTTTGGGACAAGGATAAAGAAACATTGGTAATTGCCACCCACGGCATTATCAAGAAAACTCAGAAGACACCAAGCAAGGAGATAGCAAAAGCAGAAGCAATAAGAAGAGAATATTTCAAAAACAAGTGATTATGGCACAGATGAATCTTACCCCATTGGACGATGTGCTTGACAAGCATTTCGGTAAAGTAGGCACACCAAAACGTGATGCTTTTGAGAGTGATGTGGATGGAGCTTTACATGCCTATAGATTAGGCGAAGCCATCAAGAAAGCTCGTATAGAACAGAACTTGACACAAGAACAACTTGGTGAGCGTATTGGCGTGAAAAGAGCACAGATTTCTCGATTGGAAAGAGGTTATAGTATCACTATTCCAACCATGAGGAGAGTGTTCAAAGCACTGGGTGTAGTTACTGCAACGATTGACTTAGGTATAGCAGGTAAAGTTGCATTGTGGTAAAATCCAATTATCTATGGTATAAAAATGACAGAAAAGACAACAGACCTCATTATATCAAAGCTGCTCGATGCTTCAAGTATAGAGCACTACGCAGAGTCATGCCCTATTGAGGAAATCAACAAGGCTATGGTCTCTAAACGTGGTACAGGAAAGAAAGGCTTTCCTGAATACTTGGCAATATCGGGTGACTTTGTTATCGTAATAGAAGATAAGGCAAAGGTTGAGGACCAGGCAAAGTACTTGAAAGATAATGAAACTTTGCTGATGGATACTTCAAGCGTAACCAAGTATGCGGAGAATGGTGCGCTGCATTATGCGCTCAGTATCATTCAAAACACAAACTTCAAGAAAGTCATTGCCTTTGGTTGTTCGGGAACAGACGAGAAGCGCATTGTTATTCGTCCTATTTACGTTAGTCCTACAGGTTACAAAATTCTTCCAAAGGTCAAGGACTTCAGTCAATTCTCGACCGAAAATATAGAGCGTTACTACAATGAGATTATTTGCGGTAACGAAAGTATTGAACGTGTTGAACTGAAAACCATTCTTAGCCGTGCAAAGACTTTGCATGAGGATTTGCGCAACTATGGACAACTCGGAGATAGCGAGAAACCTTTGGTCGTATCTGCTATTCTTTTGGCATTAGAAGAAAAGGATTTCTCAACAGAGAATCTGACAGGGGATTCTATCAAAACTGATGGTCAAAAGATATTTGATGCCATGTCCGCACACATGGAAAGAGTAAAGGTTGAGCCACAGGTGAAAAAGAAAAGGGTTATAGACCAATTTAACCTCATCATCAATAGACCTGTGTTGTCTGAAAAGGATGAGCGATTGGGCAAATCCCCTTTGCGCTACTTTGCGGAATACTTGCACTCAAATATTCTAACTGCCATTTGCAACAACTCACCAGAAGACGTACTTGGTCGTTTCTATGGAGAGTTCATCAGTTATAGTGGTGGCGATGGGCAAACACTTGGCGTAGTTCTTACTCCAAAGCACATAACCGAATTGTTTACAGAATTGGCTGAAATCAAGCCTACCGACAAGGTGCTTGACCCTTGCTGCGGAACAGGTGGCTTCTTGATAGCTGCCATGCACAGAATGCTGACACAGGCAAAAGAGGAAGACAAGGAAAACATCAGAAGAAACAATCTTCACGGTATAGAGTTGCGTGACGATATGTTTTCCATTGCCACAACCAACATGATTCTGCGTGGTGACGGAAAGAGCAATCTCATCTGTGCAGACTTCTTGAAGCAAAAATCAGAAGACATGTACAAGAAAGGCTTTACCGTTGGTTTGATGAACCCACCGTATTCACAAGGAAAGACAAAAAGCACGGCACACTTGACGGAGTTGAAATTCATCTGTCACTTGTTGGATTGCGTAGGTGATGGTGCTCGTTGTGTTGTCATAGTTCCACAAAGCACAATGGTCGGCAAAACGAAAGAAGACAAAATCGACAAACAGTATATTCTCGATAACCATACGCTTGAGGGTGTTATAACGCTTAATACAGATACGTTCTATGGCGTAGGAACAAATCCTGTGATAGCCGTATTTACAGCGCATCAACCACACCCAAAGGATAAGTTAGTGAAGTTTGTCGATTTCAAAGATGATGGTTATGAAGTCTTTGCCCATGTTGGATTGATGCCAACAGATAGAGCTGCCGAGAGAAAGAAATACCTGCTTGATTGTTGGTTTCAAGGCAAGACTGCACCAAACTCTTTTATTGTGCGTAGCACCATTGAAGCAGATGACGAATGGCTGCACTCGTTTTACTATTTCAACGAAGAGATACCATCAGAGGAAGACTTTGAAAAGACAATGGCTGACTATCTGACATTTGAGTTTAACATGATTACTCATGGACGAGGTTACTTGTTTGAAGAAAAGGAGGTGGCGAATGGATAAGCTATCACTCAAAAATAAAGATTGGAAAGATTTCTATCTTTCAGATTTCTTTGACTTTGAAAAGGGAAACCAAAATAATATGGCATCTTTGACGACAGGAACTTTACCTTTGGTCTCTGCCAAAAAGACAGACAATGGTTATAAAGGCTTCGTATCAAAGGAACAAAAGAAAATCTTTCGAGGTGATATTCTGACATTGAATAACGATGGAGATGGTGGTGCAGGAATAGCTTACTACCAACCTACCTCTATGGCTTTGGATAGTCATGTTTCCGCATTGATACCCAAGAGTGATTTGAATAAATACCATTTGCTGTTTGTCTCAATGTGTATAACAAAGCAAAGGGAACGCTTTGGACATGGGTATTCAATAAACGGTAACAGATTAAGAGCCTTTAAAATTATGCTTCCTCTTGCTGCTGATTGCACAAATCCTGATTGGCAGTTCATGGAGGAATACATGCGTCGAAAAGAAACATTATTATTGAAACCAGCAGTAGAGAAATTATGCAAGCGACTGATACACAAAGAAATTTTAGGGGGGGGGGTAAACTGCTCCGCTCTCAATGGAAACCTTTTAGTTTTACAGAAGTATTCACAGAAATACAGCGTGGCAAACGTCTCAAAAAGGCAGACCACACAGAAGGTACAGTTCCATACGTATCATCCACGGCACTCAACAATGGCGTGGATGGATTTGTCGGCAACGAGGGCAGCGTAAGAAAGTTCGAGGATTGCATAACCATTGCCAATAGTGGTAGTGTTGGTAGTGCATTCTTCCATCAATACGAGTTTGTGGCAAGTGACCATGTTACTCAGCTTAAACGTAAGGGATTGGATAAATATGCCTACCTCTTCATGGTGCCAATAATCAACCGTTTGTCGGAGAAGTACAGTTTCAACAGAGAAATAAATGACGAGCGTATAAAGCGAGAAAAGATATTACTCCCCATTAATGATAAGGGTGAAATAGATTTCGATTTCATGTCCTCGTTCATGCAAGAGGTAGAAGCTGATATACTCAAAACAACTCTAAAGGTTTTCAAGAAGCGCTTGAACGCCAATGAGAACAAAATGGGGGGGGGTAAAATGGAAAGCGTTCTTCCTTGAAGAAATTGCACAAATATCTTCGGGAAAAGACATCTACGAAAGAGAGCGTACAAGTGGGCAAACCCCTTATGTTACAGCGACAGCCAATAATAATGGCATCGGTTATTTCGTTGGCAATCAAAACGAAACATTGGAAAAGGGAAGCCTGTCTGTAAATCGAAACGGCTCTGTTGGGTATTGCTTTTATCATCCATACGATGCACTATATGGAAACGACACTCGCAAGCTGAAACCTATAAGAAACAACAAGTATGTTTCTCTTTTCATATCCATGTGCATAACAAATCAACGTGCCAAATATGGATATGGCTATAAAATGGGAACAGGACGTTTGAAACGCCAAAAGATTCTCTTACCTATAGATGGCAATAGCCAACCAAATTGGGACTATATGGAGGCATATATGCAGAATTTGGAGCAACAGCAAATATTAGAATATCTTAGGCACATTGAAAGATAAAACCGTAAGTACAAGATGAACATTGAAGAAGTTAGAAAGTATTGCTTATCATTGCCAGATACAGAAGAAGCTATGCCTTATGGTGAAGATTGGGTGGTATTCCGTGTAGGAGGAAAGATATTTCTGCATATTTGGTTGGAAGCACCGATACCAACTATTGCAGTAAAGCTGCTACCCGAACGTGGAGAGGAATTGAGGGAAGAGTACAATGCCTTTTCTCCTGCGTACCATTTGAATAAGAAACATTGGAACGACATTTTTATTGAGGGGTCTTTTCCTAATAGAATGATAGAGGATTGGATAAAAGAATCATATGAGTTAGTGAAAAGTAAATTGCCAAAATCAACAGAAATGGTTGCTCAATAAAAGATGGAACATAGCTTTGTTGCATCTGCTTAGTGGCATTAGCAAAGAAGTTGCTTCGCTGTTCATGGGTGTTTGTTACTTGACATACTGTTTACAGTTGGTACACTCACTTTCTGCGACCATCGGGAGCAAAATTTCTCCGACCTCATGGTGGAGCGAGGAGTTTTGGGGTTCCCAAAACATAACCTCGCTCCCTCCTCCAAACATAATAATCGACACTCTTGTCTTTCGATTCTCCAAATCCAAAATTGCCGACCTTAAATCTCACAATTTGCATGAAACATCAAAAGCTGCTGCATTGATAAAGAACAAGGGAACAGACACGACCTGCTTTGTTCTTGAAGTTTTGCATAAGACAAGGTAATAATATTCTGTGCGCAATTTGCCAAGTATAGTAGTTGTATATTGTCGTTTTATTTCGTAAGCTATGCCGAGTGTGTTATGTGTGCTGTGTGTCCTCGGTATAGTCTGCATAAATCTAATGCCATGCTAAAACACTGCGGAGGTTCGCCTAAGTGGCTGGAGGCGCAAAGCCTCCAAGGAACGTTGCTGCAACCATTTCGGAGAATAGAGCGGTTCCCAATTAATCCACAAGCACATTTTACAGCGTACCAAGTGAGGGCATGTAAAACGTTGAATTGTTGAAGATAGGTGTTATCTTTATGAGAACCAACCACTTATACCCTCAACAAACTCTCAACAAATAGCTCTACACAACAAATTACTGGGCAAAAAAGAAAGAAAGGAATGGTGTTCATGGTTTTCTCTTTTCAACATTATCTTTCTTTTGTTGAGAGATTTGTTGAGAATATGTTGAGCCGTAAATACCTGATGTTCAATACTTCTTTCATCATATTCAACAATTCAACAAAAATAAGGGGTGTTTTGTCCGTCATTTTTATGAACAGAACTCATCCCCCTACAAGTAAGAATGTCATGCTTATGCTTCAGTACTTATTCACGACAGTACGACAGCGCCAAGCCAACAAACAAGCAAGAGGACATTCAACTAAAGGCGGTTGTTCTTCTATTGAGTTGTAGGATAATGACACTACTTTTCTCTTTTGCCCCGTACAATCTCTTGAAGATGGTGGCACGAAACCGAGCTGCCCCGTATGAGTTTATACGGAAGCAAAGGGCAACAATCATCGGAAAGCCATACAACGTTTGCCAAATGCCATTGGAAGTTTCCTGTTTCTGTTGGACTTCCGACACCGTCAATAAACCATCCTTGTATATTGACCTTATCACAGCATGGAGTTTCATGGCGGTGACATGAAGCATATCAACCAATTCACCCTCACTCATCCACAAGTCTTGCAAGTTGGACGGAATGGATAACATTCCATTTCCGTCCACGGTGATTACAGTCCTTTTCATGCCATTCCCCCCATTGTCGGCATATGCCCCTTGATTCGACTTTCAAAAGCTGATATGTCATGCTCCAATTTAGTACTTGTCACCTTTGCGTAAATTTGTGTTGTGGCGATGTCCGTATGTCCCAGTATCTTGCTTACACTCTCTATCGGCATACCGTAGTTTAAAGCCAAAACTGCGAACGAATGCCGGCTTACATGAAATGAAATTCGCTTCTTGATGCCACACATTTTTGCCACTTTCTTTATACGCTTGTTTACCATGTCAAGTGAGCCAATATTAAACAAGTGCATATCTTTTCTCAATGGCTTGTAACGTTCAATTATCTGTATGGCTGCATCTATCAGTTTAATTTTGAATGGTACGCCTGTCTTTTGACGCTGAGAAACTATCCATGGAGACCCACTTATAATGGCAACATTGTCCTCTGTAAGATTCTTGATGTCAACGAAAGAGATACCTGTCCAACAACCAAACATAAACAAGTCTCTCGCAAAAGCAAAGTTGGGATTTTCCAACTCTATTCCTGCAAATATGTCCAATTCTTCCTCTGTCAAGAACTCACGCTCCTTGTGGTCTGGGTCAACGTGGTACATGGCAAACGGATTTCTCTGTATCTTGCCGTTGTAGTGTGCTGCCGTGACGATATGCTTCAATGGTATGGAGTATATCCAAATGGTAGATTGCGTGAGTCCAATGACATTCTTCAAATACAGACAAAAATCACGGATGAACTCCTCGGTAAGCTCATTCATGGACATATCGCTGCGCTTGTACTGAAATTTGATGAACTCGGCAACGTACTTTCTTACCGTCAGATACTTGCGGTAGGTTCGGACAGCTCGGTCTTTTCCCACGCGTTGGGCAAAGGCTGCGTTCTCCTTGTCAAAAGCTCTGAGTAATGTCTCATACTCCGTACCTATGCCTTGATATGCGTTTCTCACCATTTCAGCGGTAACGAACGCCTCACGGTCGGAAAGCCGTTGGTAATGCTTAGCGATTTGAGCCTTGATGTTATCAAGCGCAAAGTTCACCTCATTGGCTTCCTTGCTTCTGCCTTTGGCTCTGTTGCCCTTGGCATCCCATATCGCCTTGGTCACGCTCAGCTTGCAACTGAACTGTGCGATAGTTCCGTTGATTGTCACACGTCCCATGATAGGGACAATTCCGTTTCTCTCCTTGCTTCCGTTTACATAGAAGACTGTCTTGAATGTACTTCTCATAATTCCTTGCTTTTTGTTCTGTGCAAAATTAAATCATGAGAGTTGCATGGCAAATTCACAACCTGTGCAGAATTGAGAAGTAAAAACCGAAGCCGTTAAAAATGCTTATTAGAGAGTTTCTTTGAGGTAATGACTTGAAAGCGTTTCTACTTCTCAAATCCGCCATTTTCGCATTTCCTCACGAATGCCACAAAAAGCCAACGACTGCCACAACCACTTGAAACTCAAAACAAAAGCTCAAATCTGCTATTTTTTGCTTTTTTAGTCATTCTTTTTCCCAAAAAAACAGTTAAAACTGGATTCTTATATGCATTCTTAATGTCAAAATTTGGCAATGCACAATTGAATAAAAATGCATCTGGGTCAGTAGTTCGATATATAGAAGCACCTGGAATAAAGAAGACACTAGTTCCCAATCTCACAGAAGCATTACAGAGAAAGGTAGATGATTTAATTCAAGAATCAGCAAAATTAAGAGAGGAAGCTTCAGTAATGATAGGAAAAGCAAAATCAATTTTGCTAAATTACTGCAATGCTGACTTCAGAAAAAATAACTTTAAGACAGCTGTTGTTAAGAATACAGACATCCTATTTTCTTTACAGCACAGAATAGATCCACCAGCACTAATAAATGATGGCGTTATAGCAATTAACAAAATAGAACAAATAAAGAAAACTATAAAATTAAAAGATACTGGAGCAAAAGTGTTTCGACCTGGAATATTTAAAAGATGCTATGTAAGTAATGGCTATCCTTACATAAAAGGTTCTGATATTTTTAATGTCAATCCTTTTGTCCGTTGCTCATATTTATCAAGAAAAAATACACCATTTGTTAATGAAATGCTACTGCATGAAGGTCAAATATTAGTAACCTGTGCAGGGTCAGTTGGGAATATAAAGTTAATAACCAAAGAGTATGATGATAAAGAAGCTTTAGGTTCACAAGATATAATTCGAATAGAAACAACCAATAATCTCTTTACCAAAGAGTATCTATTTATATATCTCCAATTACCTTTTGTTTATGACTACATTCAATCTATGAAATATGGTTCGGTCATTGAGCGTGTTGAGCCTTTTCATATTGAATCTATTCCCGTCGTACAGCCTACAGTTAAGATAAGCGAAGAAATAACTTCTTTAGTTCGGCGATATATGGAATACACATATAAAGCTTTTGTTGAAGAAGAAACAGCGATAAAAGAAGTTGAACAAGAAATAGAAAGCTGGAATAAAAAATAAAAGAAGAACTTAAAGTATAGATAAATATGGCAAAAATATATGTACCCAAATTTTCTGGAGGCCCTGTTAATGCAAGAGAAGAAAGACTCCTTAAGTTCTTGGAGCTAAAGCTACCTGATAATTACTATCTGGTTCCAAATGGAGAATATCCGAGTATGAATGCACAGGGTGCAGTTCAATATTGGGAATATGATTGCATAGTCATAGCTCCTCATGCTATCTACGCCATAGAGAATAAAGATTATAAAGGACGAATAGAAGCAAATGATACCTCGTGGTTTATAAATGATACAGAGAAGCCAAATCCGATAAAATCAGCTACATTCAAAAGCAAATTATTAGCCAGCTATCTAAAAAAGAAAGATCATCGCTTTGGTTTGGCCTGGGTTGATGCTATTGTAACTCTTAGTTCTTTTGGACAAAACAAATCTGGTTTTGAAAGCGGTTCGTATTGCGATAACAAAACATTCCTCTTGAATGAAGAACTTGTTGATTATCTTATGGATTATGACCGCCTTCATAAGTCTGCAAATGCTATCAGCCATCTTCAATTGTCAATTATGGAATATCTTGTCGGTAGCAGTGAGTCCAAAAAGAAGAAAAAGACAGAGGTCTGCAATTATATTATTGATGAAATATTAGAAGCAAATGATGACTATGTAGAATATTTGTGTCATAGCAAGTTTTTACAGGATAAAAAGCATAAAGTTCGTGATTATGCTCTTGATAAAGAGGGCTTGTCACCTATACAACTCGATAGGCACAATAAGTTGGTGCATAATGCTGAGATGAGTGAAGAGTTATTACCGGCCTCTCCTCTTATCATCAAAAGCCGTTGCCAAACTAGTGAAGACGGGAATCATTACTATGTTATTACTGATTATCTGGAAGAACATTCATTGCGCAGTGCCATGCAAAGGAATACTTTTACAGATAAAGATAAAGTTATGATTATCCTCGACTTGGGTAAAGCTCTTGTTTTGGCTCATGAAAATGGTATCATTCATCGTAATGTGTGTCCTGAGAATATCTATATTCAAGTTGATAGACATGCTGCTTTAGCCAATTTTGGCCTATCATATAATGTGCTGCATGAGCCTGACAAACAAAATATATCTTTAAGTATGGATGCGTTCGATCGTGATCCATATACTTCAGAGGATGTACTCATTGGAGATTATTCGCCATCTTCAGATGTTTACTCTTTTGGAGTTATTGTCTATGAGCTTATGGTTGGTGAATTACCGTTCTCAAATTACTTGCAACTTAAAGCAAAGGGAGGCTCATTAACTGAAGACATGATGCCGAGTAAACGAAACCCTAATGTAGATCCTTGGGTTGACATTGTATGTAGTAGAATTATAGTAGAAGATGCAAGCCATCGATGGTCTAATATTGAGGAAATCTGTGACTATATTTTTGAAGAGGCTATTAAGAAGAAATACGGTCAACAGGAAAAACATCCTGAAGCCAAAGACTGGAGTGAATTGAAAAATGGAGATATGATAACTCCTGAAATATCACTATACAAGGAGTTGGGTGAAGGTGGATTCTCGAAGGTTTTTCAAGCTATCCATACTCTTCAGCCTGGAGCAATGTTTGCAGTCAAAATATTCAAGGAAGGAGTTAGTCCACAATCTACAATAGATGAATTTAACGCACTAAAGGATGTTAATCATCCGAATATTGTCCGTTTTAAATTCAATGGTACAACCTACGGTGGATTATTCTACACCTTAATGGAGTTCATCAACGGTAAGGATATAAGAGAATACTGCCTTGGAGATAAGTATTTTACTCTTCCTATAATATATAAGTTCATTCATGAGATGGCTTCAGCTCTCGTGTATCTTCATGCCAGGAAACTCAGGCATCGTGACATCAAGCCTGAGAATATTATCTTTGAGAAAATTGGAAAGTTTGTTCTTATAGACTTCAATATCGCTACAAGTAATGTTCATGATCTTGACAAAGTTGGAACATGGCCGTATTTAGCCCCTGATTTAATGAATGGGCAGACCATGCAATGGGAAGATAGTGCAGACACATTTGCGTTGGGCATAACATTATATGAGTTATTGACACACAGCTATCCTTGGCCCGGCAAAAGAATACCTATCTTAGATAAGGTGCCAACAGATATTATGTCGTTAAATTCTTTAATAAGCCCAGACTTTGGAACATTCGTCATGAAGGCAATCAATACACGACATGAGAATCGCTTCAAGACAGCAAAAGAGATGTTGGAGTCTTTAGAGGCTATTGGAGAATCTGGAATAGCTAAGAAAACAGAAGTCGCTGTCCTTGACTATAACGGACAAGAGTTGCAAATAGTTGATTATATCAATAGCCTTTATAGCCAAAGCCAAGGAGGAAATGCTGGAACACGTGCAGGATGGAAAGGCAATAACATATTGGATAAAGAGACATATACAAAGACAAAGTTAGATACCGACCTGCTTTCTGCAATTAAGGAAGGAAAATATCGTCTTCTGATCATTACAGGAAATGCCGGTGATGGTAAAACGGCATTTATACGTCAGGTAGAACAATGTAGCGATGAGATTAAGTATTTTGACGACACTCATAATGGAGCCCGTATTCTCTTGAATGGGATTGTATATCAGACTAATTATGATGGTTCTCAGGATGAAAAAAATATGAAGAACAGCGATGTTCTAACCGATTTTTTCAAACCATTTGAAGGATTAAATGCCGATTTCAATCAAGCATCAGAAGGCCGTATTATTGCTATCAATGAAGGTAGATTAATGGACTTTCTTGAAGGATCTCCTGAACATAAATTCCTTTATGATGCTATTGATGAATACTTTTATAAAGGTGGAATCGCCAAACTTCCTGATGGCGTAATGATTATCAATTTGAATCTTCGTTCTGTAACAGCAAAGGACAATAATGGCAACTCATTACTACGTAAACAAATCAAGGCTTTGACGTCTCCTCATCTGTGGAGCAAATGTAGAACTTGCCCATTAGCGAGCAAATGTTTTATTAACTTTAACGTTAGCTCTTTTAATGATTCTGCCGTAGGAAACGAAATTATCACTCGTCTCGAATGGATTGTAAGAACCATAGTTTATAAACGAGAAGTTCACATTACTATGCGAGACTTGCGCTCCATGATAGCGTGGATGCTGACTCGCGATTATACTTGTGACCAAATACCAGCCCTCATTCAAAGAGAAGAAGACATAAGATCTAAACTTGAAGAAGCTTCAGATACTTATACAAAGGCTGTATTACAGCAAGAATACGAACAGATACGCCTTGAAGAGTGGCTTAGGTTATATTTTAATGTAACAGCACCAGAAAGTGCTTATTTCCCTCATTTACGATCTGAGGATAGAATCATTAAATTGTTGCGAGAAACAGATATTGCAAATGTTGCAATTCCAGATAAGGATAGAGATTTGTATTATCGTGACAAAAACGAACTTGATTATTTGGCTTTTGCCTCTCGTTCTACGATATCATTGTTAGATGAATTCAATTCATTGCTAACAATTAAGCCAAGTTATGATATGTCACCTAAGGAGATAGAGTTCTTAAAGATACGCCATCAAACCTTTATCAGACATCAGTACTTTGAGGGAAAAGTCGATTTCATGCAACGAATGCCATATCAATCTATCAAAGATTTCTATGAGATTCTTAACAGTAATGATACAAACTGGCTAGCTGAAAAGAAACGTTTGGCTTATGCCATCTCATGCAGTGAAGGATGTTGGAATCCGGGAATTTCAACTCAACACCTGCTCCTATCTTCTTCAAGAGTAAATGATCCAAGTGGAAAGAGCTATCGAAGATTCCCGCTTGAAGACTTTGACTTGATGGTAGACACAAATGAACGCCTTACAGAGTTTCTTGAACACGAACATGATAATTTTATATTCAGGTACAAAAAGAACCATTCTGTTCAACTTACAGTGTCACTTGATTTGTATGAGATGTTGTACTATATCAAGAACGGATTTAGTCCGTCATTAAGCGATCTCAGAGGTCGTTTTATCGAGTTGCAGGTATTTAAGAACTTACTTGCAAGCGAAACCTACACTGAGGTCATTGTGACGAACAATGAGAAATCTTATTACAAGATTTCTTTAGATAGAAAAACTATGCAACTGATAGTTGACTCATTAAAAAAAGAGGAGGAATAAGCCATGCAAATGCCTATTATTGACAAAGAAGAAAAAGCCTTCCGCGATCCATATATATTTGCTTCAGATGTAAAAGCTATTACAATTGACAATGTTTTAGTAAATCTATTCATGCTCATGCGTAATAATGGAGCACGTATCAAGCTAATGTTAAAATCTGGTAAATTTCATGACATTAGATCGCTAAAGGAATATTTCATGATTTTAGAAAAGGAGCATTGTGTATCTGGCTATTCAGATAATCAAGAAGCTATTGAAAGTTGGCTTAGAAGTAGCCTTGTGAACATGGTGTATCGTGGCAAGGCGAAAGAAAATGTCGCATCTATGCGCCCACTACATTTGGAGAGCTACAGAATTAGGAATATTAAACACACAAAAGATTATAATTCTGCAGATCAGTTATTTATCATGTTAAGTCAGCGTCCAGAAGTCATGAAAGCTCTCAAAGATTATCTTTCAATCGGTTGGGACAATTCCAGCCGAAAATTGGTGGATAATTCGACTTTAGATGTTGATACTGCTGGTATTCTTCATTTAATTAAACTTATTGATATTGATACAAAAGCATCATCGTCTCAAATAGTTATTAAACCACTATTAGAAAAGCAGTCCAATCTTTTCTGTGATGACATAATGCGTCTTTTGGCATATCAACATAATATTCCACGTTCAGTATTTATTGACTACCTGCGGATACTAGTTGGATTTCATCTGTCTCTGTATTTCCAAAAGCTCATATACCTGTTGCCTAAAATGGTTAAAGAAGGAACAGTTGATGTTGTGGATGATTGGAGTCAGGTGGTAGATTTGACAGATAAGCTTGAAAGCGGCGTTACTCCTATAGCATGTGCAGATATGGATAAAACATTTAATGGGTTAATTGATTATATCAAAGCCTCATATTCCATAAAAGTTATGCGACGAATAGTGACTCCTCACGCTTCTGTAGCAACAGCTCTTTCAATGATAAAGAATCCAGCTCTTGAAATCAACGCTGATATAAATGCCAATCTACGTAATATATTCAATAAATATTATGCTAATGTAAAAACGGCAGAAGAACAGCAGGAAGCAGAACAAAATGTAAAGGAACTGCAAGAATATCTTCAATTTGAAGAGACTCCTCTTGATAAATATGTACAATGTTTAATGAAAGTTGGTGCTGCGTATCAATTAAGGTATTCACGAGATTTCATTGATAAAGCTTCTATGAAAAATGAAGCGTCAGCATTCATCATAGATGGAAGAAGCCGTAAACATAGAAGACGTGGAGCTATTGGATCAAAATTATTAGAAGTATTGGTACAATTGCTAGTCATAGACCAAACTCCTTCAGGAGGATTAGAATCAAGCCCCCTAAGTATTCGCCAACTTGCAAAAGAAATACGGGACAGATATGGTTTAATAATTGATGGCACAGATGAACTTCGATTTAAGGACGCCGACATTAAGACACATCTGGCATTTAAAGAAAACATGAACGCACTCAAAAACAAATTGCGGCAAATTGGTTTCTACACGGATTTAAGTGATGCTTCTTCTTTACAGAAGATTCGTCCGAGGTATAAGTTCAACCATTAATAAAAGAAACAATGAATATAATAAAAGCATACTACGACCATATCCTTGACATATTCATGGAGGTATATGGCAAAAGCATAGAGTCTGCACAACCAGGTAATTGCATGAAAGTCACAAGTCTGTCTTTAGACATATTACGTGACTTGTATGCTCGTTTGTCTCTGCTTAACACCGAAACTCTATTCTATATACTAACAGAAGATCCCGATATGACGGGAGTAGAGTATATAACACCTACAAAGTTGATTGAACTCCGGAATGATTTAACAAAATCCATTTTAGTGCTCATACCTGTTAATAGCTCAACATCGGCTGAGGACTCTTATGGTAATGCTACTTTTAGGGAGTTAAGCATTTCAGACTTTGATGAAATACTATATAAGAAACTTCAAACACAATTATCTGGCAAACAAGCCATAAAAGAGGCATTAAATTATGCAGGAAAAGATCTTGACTGTACACTCCAGGATAAGATCAAATACCTGTTGTATGTTATCTTAAATGGGGAAACAGACGAAGCAATTGGAAACGGGTTATATTTGCTAAACTTGCTTCCTGACTCCTCTTTAGTTTCAAAAAAAGAGTATATTCCTCAGTTTCTTGTCAAAAACGATGAATGTATATCTGTAATGGCTGATTATTCAATGGCAATTGCAGATAGAATTAGTGCAATTCCTGTAAAACCAGGAACAATTCAACAAGATGTAGCAAAATTTTTGCGTGAGAACAACTCACTAATTAACAGAAAGGACTTATGCGCACAAGTTTTGGAGAACTATCCTCAGTTGAATTTTTCTAATTGGTATAGCTATCTAAAGAACATTACAGAATTAGGTGTACTACATGTAACAAAAGTAGAATTAGGTAGTAAAGTCTTTCATCTTGACGGTGAAGACATAAAACTTAAAATGGAACCAAGTAAAGGTGCCAAAGTCAAACTACGAATCTACTTCTCCCCCAAGCCCAGTGCTTATACCGAATTAAAGAAAGTAAAGATTGCCATCATGAATGGCGATGGCTTCTATAAAGAGACTGATGTTGTAACTAAAAAAATATCAGAAAACAACAAGGATTATCGTGACATAACATTCTCACTGAATAACGCCTTTGAGAACGGAACATATTTTTTCCATGTATATGCAGAAAACAATGACGGTACTGAGCTGAATGTATCAGACGCATTTAGGGATGAAGCTATTCAACATGAATGGGAAAAGGTTAAAACAAGCGGTAATATAAGTAAGGAAGAGTTTCAACAGCAGACCAGACGACTGCTGACCTCTGATAGTGATACGTTCTTCTTGCAAGTCGTAAACGCTACGGATGAGCCGGAAGAAACAGGTACTCGTATGAAAATAAATAATGTCCTTCAAGCTTATTTCCGCTATCGTATCGAACTCAATCGAAAAGGGCAGGAACTTACTACTCCTCAAAGACAAGCAATAAATGACAAATCAGGGAAAACATCTGACGATGAATATAAGAGTTGGCAGTTTGCAACGCATATAAAAACATTTCAATTACGATATGATACAAACAACAACTATCAGATTCCACTCTCAATCAAGCTTCTTGAATTGGAAGAGACGATTCTAAAAAACAGCAAAAAGCTGGGTTATATTGATGCTATAATATCAGATAACTATACAGATGAGACCCTCAAATCAATAATTCTGAGAGAAATAGATGATTTACAAATACCTGAATCTCTTATTGAGAAAAGAGTGTCTTTATTTGAAAGCATTCTTAATTCAGCACCAGACAGGACTGGAGTAATTGAGGCTTACGAAGTATTCAATCACATCGGCGACATAAAGGAGTATATTAATGAATATCATGCATGGCTAAAATCTCTTGATGAAAAGAATATAAGTCAGTCATTAGCCGTTCTCATACAAAGTATTGATACGGTTTCTCTTCAAATAGAGATGCCAGATGGCAGAATTGCTCATACAAAACTGCTGACACCTCTACATCCTATCAGACTGGGATGGTTAGTCAATATATATGAGCAATATGAAGAATGGGAAGCCAAAACTGCAGAAGATCCTCGCTTCAGAAAGCCTGATGTTTGGTATAAGAAGCTGGACAACTTGTTCTATGGAGATTTACTTCAGGATGTTGCTCCATTAGTTATGCGCGACATTCATAATGAGGACTATCTCCAATATGTTGGTGAACTATGTTTTGGTTGGGGATTCTACGTTAATCCTCAGCAGTCTGGTGATGACACCTTCTCGACAGGATTTCGCCAGCTAAAAGCATATGTGTCCCAATTACTTAATATTGGTGTTCAGTATCGTATAGATTCTGATGTAAACAAGCAGATGGTTTACCGTCTGATTTGGAAGTATATAACACAGCATCCTTATACAAACAAGCTTATTATCAATATATTCAATGCCGGCGATGCAGCTGTTTTCGCTGACAACCTTGTTATGCTTGAACGTGATACCGCAAATACACCTTTTGATATTCATTACGAAATCAGGATGTTTTGCGATGATAAGCGCTTTCCGCAAGGAGAAGCATTAAGAGACTTATTAAATCCGGATACCCAAGTATCAGAAGAAGCTGAGAATTTTTCTCAGCCAGATGATAACAGGCTATTCCCAAAATTGCGTTTTTCGGTCAATAGCGTGGATGAATTTACCAATGACCCTAATAAATATCCTGCTCATCTGTCTTTTTTGGTAAATCCATTTCCAACAAAAGCATCGCTTAAACGCTCAAACACACGGCAACAGTCATTTTTCTTAAATGGCGTTATCACCCGTCCGATAATTCAAGTAGAAAAAGCGGAAAAGGGTTACATGTGGCATAGATATATCTCTGAAGCACCATTAGCAAATCCTGTATCAAATTTTTCTAATGAAACTCAGGAACTTTTTTCAACTCTTCAGTGGATAGTTGCAAACTCTATGACTACAGATCATGAAGTATCTGTACCATCGCTTACGCTAAACATCAAAGATAAAAACTCCATCCTACTGTCATATGTGCATGATATTAGTGACTGGGTAATAACTTTTGATAAAAACATGGGACCGGAATTCTATGATATTCCATGCAAAGAAGGTGAAACTCCGTATCTTTTAGATTATCTTCCGAGTGTGGAGTTAAATGGTATATCATCATTCCTGACTTGCAGACCGACATCAGAAATAGAAGGATTATTAGTGCCTTATTTTAAGAACTTTGGTATAAACCTGAGTGATAAAGAGTCTTTTTTTGAACTTTTAGCTGATATTCGTTCTGTTTCAAGTAGTATGATAATGCAACTAGGAAGCACTAGAAACAAGGCTTTTGAAGTCTTGGGTACAACCTTGATGAAACGAATGTTACGGAAAAAAGACCTTCTTTCTGATTCATTTATAATTCCTATAGACCTTCACCAGGAGTTATTCCGAGATATGGATGCAGAATCACACGAGCGTGCAGATAACCTGTTAGTTGATTTTCATACAAATAAAAGAGAGATTGTTTTCACAGTAATTGAAATCAAATGTCGTCAAAACTTATCTGATGATGAACTTTTAGCATTACAGGAAAAAATGCGTCACCAAATAGACAACACTATTTTAGCTCTAAGAAAACGTTTTGACATTGATTTTCAAACTCCAGATCGACTGGACCGGGAGCTGATGACACTTGAATTGCAGTCTCTGCTCATATTTTATTCCAAACGTGCAGCAAGGTATCAATATCTCAATGAAGAAACAGCTGATGAATATGAGAAGTTTATCCTTTCTTTGATTCAAGGTAATTACACAATCAGATTCAAGAGGCTCGGATTAATATATCAATTTGGCAGTACTGAATATCAACGGAAAGATGACATGAACGAGATATTATACTATATCATGGGAAAGCCTATGATTGAGCGTATTCTCGACAAAGACATGTCCGTCAAGACAATTGATTTGGAAATGATGAATGCTGATGAGGATTTTCGCACAGCTTTTGAGACATCTGATCGATTGATACGCGAAGAATCCTTTAAATTGAGCCATCACGAAGAAGAATTACCATCTGAAGAGACAGATAATGTAGGGCCTTCTGAAAAATCACAAGGAGATATTATTGATTCTTCAGAACATGAGGAACTAAAGGATGAGTTTAACTTCGGAGAAAATATAGTTAATGTAAATCCTTCAGATTCAGAAAAAATAGATTCTGATAGTAACGAAAAAGAACAATGCAATAATGCAAAAACAACTTCAAAACAAGAAGAGATAGCTGATTATAAGGCACCAGTCTACGATATTCTCATCGGTAAGACTAGCGGAAGTGAACAATATGGTATTCTTGGTGAAAGTATTAATGGTCACAAGAAAATTGCTATTGATCTGAGTGAGACGAATACGATAAGTCTTTTTGGTGTTCAAGGTGGAGGTAAAAGCTATACAATCGGAACTATCACGGAGATGACCCTAAAGCAGGTCCCCAATATAAACCTCTTGCCGGCACCTATGGCCAGTGTCATCTTCCACTACAGCGAAAGTATGGATTATGCACCTGAATTTACCTCGATGATTTATCCGAATGACGAAGCTGGTCAGTTGAAGAAGCTTAAGGATATTTATGGAGCAGAGCCTGATAATATTAATGATGTCATTATGCTTTGTCCTATTGACAAATTAGAGGAAAGGCAAGAAGAGTATCCTTCAATAGAAATTCATCCTATTGCATTCCACTCTACAGACTTAAATGTTCAAGATTGGATGTTCCTACTGAAAGCTGTTGGAAATGAGTCCACTTATATAAATCAGCTTCGTGCTATAATGAGAGCGAACCGAAAAAATCTCAACCTTAATAGCTTAAAGCAGAGTGTTGATGCGTCTCCATTACTTTCTGCTTCACAAAAAGCATTAGCACAACAACGTTTATCTTTTGCTGAAGAATATATTGATGATAGTCGAAAACTGGGTTCTTTACTCCGTCCAGGTCGCTTGATTATTGTGGATTTGAGAGATGAGTTTATTGACAAAGATGATGCCCTTGGCCTTTTCGTAATAATGTTGAATATATTCGCTGGTGTTAAGGAATATCAAGGAATAAGATTCAATAAATTCATTGTTTTTGATGAAGCTCATAAATACATGGACAACAAGGAGTTGACAAGTACTATTGTCACTGCTATACGAGAAATGAGACATAAAGGAGTGTCAATGATGATAGCAAGTCAGGATCCAATGAGCCTACCAACAGAGATAATTGAACTTTCGTCGATAATGCTGATGCACAAGTTCAATAGCCCTCAATGGGTTAAACATGTACAAAAATCTATAACCCAACTACAAACATTATCATCTTCAGATATGGCTACATTAATGCCAGGAGAAGCTTATTTATGGGCAACTAAATCTACCGACAAAGGAGTAACGAGCCGTCCTATGAAAATAAGTACAAGACCAAGAGTGACCAAACATGGAGGTGATACAATTAAAGCTGTATAATGGAAATAATTAAATATAGTAATATAGGATGTCGTGAAATAAATCAAGACTGTCTCGCATCATTGTCGTTCGATCATGATAAAAGTATTCATATTGTAGCAGATGGTATAGGTGGATATGACTGTGGAGAGATAGCCTCAAAGATAGTATGTGAAAGTTATATTCATGGATTAGTCAATAATCTGTCTATAGATGAAGTGACTAAGGAGATTTCAAGAAATATTCAAACAGAATGCAGGAACTTAGGCGTCTCCAAGATGGGGAGCACTGTTGCTGCTGTATTCCTGAATGGTTTACAAGCTTCAATTTTTTGGGCTGGAGATTCAAGAGTATATGTCTTTAGGGATAAACATCTTTTATATCAAACAGAAGATCACTCATTATTGAATGAATTAAGCCGTGTAAGAAAACTCACTTTTGACGAAAAAAAACGGTACAAGCATATAATAACACGCTCTATCATGGGCAATGCTGACGACAAGGTTGATCATGATAACCTCGAATTATACTTTGGGGACGAAATTCTAATATGTACGGATGGTATGTATAATGAATATCCTATTGATTATTTAATAGAATCAATCCGCATGGATAAACTTGACATAGAGAAAAAAAATGATAGTTTTACGGACAATCACTCATTTATATACATATTGTTATGAGAATTAAATGTGACAAAGTCATGACCACAGATGATTTTGATGAGAAATATTCTATGTGGCAGGGCCGAACATTGACTGTCATGGGAGAATACATAAAAGTTAGTCAGCCAGGTATACATTCTCGCTATTTTGACACAATATATTTGTTCGAAAGCACTGGAATTATGATTGGTTTTAAGTATGATGGAGTCTTACCAGAATGTTATATCTCAACCCAAGACGGTTTTGAGTCAGATTGTTATGTCGATGCAGCACCATACTTATTTCGAGACAAAGATAGGATTTTCGCAGTCGTAAAACGCAGCTATAGGAATGTCGATCTTCACAAACAAGTTATTGGATTGACAATAATCGACACAAGCAATTTGATGCCTATTGATGAACGATACACATGGCCAATGTGGGAAAGTATAGAATCTATACATAATGGTGCAGTGCTTATCAAAAAAGGTGACTGCTCATATGGACTATCAAGCATTGATAAATTCCCTGCATGTAATCTTGTAAGAAACGCCTATTTAATCAAACAAGATATCGATGAAGAAAACGTTTATCTTGTTTACGGTTCAAGTATGGAAGTAGATATGAAACGGATAGATTTTACAAAGAAATTAGTTAAAATCAAGTAGATATTATGATTCTAAACAGTCTGATAATTGATGCAATAAAGAAAAAGTCAGGACTATGTTTTGACAAGGCAAAGGACTATGATATCTTATGTGATAAAATATTTTCATCAACAAATAGAACCATAGGCGTTAATACTATTAAGCGGCTAATGGGATATATAGTAGATGACCGAAAAACGAATGAATATACATTGAATACTGTAGCAATGTATATGGGGTTTCAGTGTTGGAATGACATGTATGGAGCCTTTCGTTTAGATAGTGAGTGGAATTATTCTGATGATACAGTATATGTTCAAGATTTACATTTAGGCTCTACTATTAAGATTAAGTACTTGAATCGCACGATTATATTTCAAGTTATCACATTTAAAGGGATTCAAGCTCTTAAAGTAATCGAAGCAACCAACAGTAGTTTGAAAGCAGATGACATTCTTTTTGTAGAACATTTAAGAAGAGGAGAAATTCTCGAATCAAAAGTTGTCTACAGAGGAGACAAAATAGGTAACTATCGTACTAATGGTGAAATTTTGGAGATGGAAATAATCAAAGTGTAAGCAGTAAGGATAAAAATTAATTTATGAAAGATACGTTGAAAGTAATACAAGTAGTGGTTGGCGATATCACACATTTTAATGTCGATGATATAGTTAATGCATCCAACAATAGTTTGTTGAGAGGAAGGGAGGTTGATGTTGCGATTTACAGAACAGCTGAAAAAGATTTACTGAAGTAATATCGGACGCTTGGCGGCTATTCTTCAAGAGAAAGTAAAATAACTGAAACCTACAAATTTTCATGCAAAAAAGATTATACATACTAAACTAATGGCTTGTATTTCGTTTCTGAAAAAAAGATATATGGAAGATCGTTCACTTATCACTATAATTTTCTTAAAGAATACATTATACTACACTTATATATTTTATGGAGAGAATTTAGATCTATATTCGACAGGATTCCATGGTTTGGATGAGCTTCCGAGAATTAGAGTGAGGGCTATTTTACAAGAAGCAAGAAGCATTGGAAATACATTACGATAACATTCGTTTTTTGTAATACCTTCAAATACTTGCAAATTAATATTAGTAATATGAGACAAACATTATGATACAAGATAAAGATACCAATTTTGTTTATATAGCAAATAAGCTTAGTCAATGGAAAGACTATAGTGTATTTTGCAAAGAATTAATATCGGTTTTGGACGAGTTGAAAATTCCTTATGGAAGAATTTATGATGCAAAAGATATTTGGACGAGGGATTTCATGTCTATACAGCTTGAAGAAAATGTTTTCTTGAAATACCAATATGCTCCAGATTACTTGGTCAAGATTGAAAAGAGAAAATCATACATCACAGATTGTACAGAAGCGTGTCTAAAATTAGGCATACAATATAGAGAGACAGATATAGTAATTGATGGAGGCAATGTTGTGCTCTGTGGTGATAATGTGGTTATGACCGATAAAGTTTTTACAGAAAACAACAGGGATAAATATGATGTAGACTTTCTCAAACAGTTAGAAGATACTTTTGGCCATAAAGTGATTATTATCCCATGGCACGCTACTGGTACATTAGAAGATGAAGAAGCTGATGTTTATGGACATGCTAATGGGTTTATAAAATATTGTGGCGCAAATCGTATTCTCATGGGCAATCATCGTGATTCTGAAGAAGATGAAGCTATTAAGATTCGTCAAATACTTGAAGAAAACGGTTATACGGTAACAGAAATGTTATTTACAGTACAAGAACCTAGATACGACCTGAATTGGGCATATATCAATTTCCTTCAAGTCGGTAATAATATTATCTTACCGAAGTTCGGCATCAATGAGGATGAACAAGCAAAACGGTTTGTACAAACAGCATTTCCCTATTGTCGAATACGGCAAATAGACTGTAATGTCATTGCAAAAGATGGAGGTGCATTACATTGCATAACATGGAATATAAAGAAATCGTAGACAATAAACGGATAAAGTATTATTTACTGGAATACTTTAATTCGGCACTATAAAATATTTTGTGTAAATGGGAAATACGGGATTCAAGTTTGAGTCTCGTATTTTTTATTTTATAGATTTGCAAAATGAAGAAGATTATGAAAGAAAAGAATCAAGTAGTGCCCGATGAGGTATTAAGCAAGGAGTTCCTTAGCCAGTTTAAAACAGAAGCCGATGTAAGCAAGTTCCTGAAGCAGTTGCATGCCCAAGTATTGGAAAAAATGCTTGAAGGCGAAATGGATGCCCATTTGGGGTATGAAAAGAACTCTGTGACCGGTAATAACAGTGGAAATTCACGCAACGGCAGCTATCCGAAGAAAATCCAGACCGAACATGGAGAGTCTGTCATTTCTATTCCACGTGACCGTAACGGCCAGTTTGAGCCGATAGCAGTGCCCAAACATGAAAGCCGTGGACTTTCTATAGAAAAGCTCGTTATCTCCCTATATGCCAAAGGAATGAGCGTTTCTGATATAGAGGAAGAGATGCGTGAGATTTATGAAATAGAGCTCTCTACATCTGCCATTTCCATCATTACCAACAAAGTTAATCAGGCGGCCCAGGAGTGGCAGAACCGCCCCCCTTGATCCTGTTTACCTGATAGTCTGGATGGACGGTATCGTCTTCAAGGTACGGGATAACGGCAAAATCATAAACAAGACCGTTTATCTTTGTGTCGGGCTGAAACAGAACGGCTTGAAGGAGATTCTTGGCATGTGGGTCGGCAAATCGGAAAGTTCTTCTTTCTGGATGGGCGTTCTGACCGATTTAAAAGCCCGTGGAGTGCAGGATATCCTGATTACCTGTACCGACAATCTGAATGGATTTACGGATACCATCCGCACCGTATTCCCTCAGTCATCCACTGCTGAAAACGGTTGATATCCGTTCACCCAAAACGGGGATATCCGTTCACTATTCATACTCTTTACTTATGGCGATGCAAATTTATTGATTTTCATCTGTAATGCTACAGCTTGAACGCTTTTTTTGACGCAAACTGCAGCCTGATAACTCGAAGCGCACACTGGTATGCACCAGTCTGTCTAAGATTGCATCAGCCGCAGTCGTGTTGCCTTTCATCACATCATACCAGTTGGTAACCGGCAGTTGGGATATGATGATTGTAGCTTTCTGTCCATGGCGGTCTTCTATAATCTCCATAAAGTCAAGCAGCTGTTGCCCGTCTAGCACTTTCATGCCGAAGTCGTCCAATATCAACAGGTCAGTCTGTGCCAGTTTGGCGAAGAAACGATGCAAGGTACTGGATATGCGGGCAAGGCTTATTTCTTCGAAGAGGCGGTACAGGTTATAATAGGCGACCTTAAATCCGTTCATGCAGGCCTGATGACCAAAAGCCGTACCTAGCCAGCTCTTGCCGGTTCCGGCAGCGCCCGTAATCAGTATGGACACACCATTTTTCACATAGTCACAAGTGGCGAGATTGAGAACTTTTTGCTTGTCCACGCCACGTTTGCTATCATAGATGACTTCACTTATGGAAGCCTGATATCGGAAGCGGTTTTTTTTATCAAGCGGGTGTTACGGCTTTGGTTCCGGTTATCCAATTCAACCTGTATAAGCAGTTGCAGACCGTCTTTCAAGGAGAGCGACTCTGCCTGTCGCGTCTCCTGCATGGTTGCCCAGTAATGTGCCATTCCGGGCATCTTAAGGTTTCTTAGCGCATTAATTATTTCATCCATGGTTATTTGTTTTGGCTGTTAAAAATCTTTTATTTAAACTGTGCCTTACCGCGGATATTAGAGTGTTCCGGAGGAGCAAAGGAAGATGAAGGCTGCCCGATGCCGGCACACTTGCTTTCCACCAGTGAACGGATAAAGCGATAACTGCATCTGTCTACCCTCAGAGCTGTCTCGCAGGCTTTCTGGAAAACAACCGGATCGCTGCTTCTCTGCAGGTTTAAAAGCCCGTCGCAGGTCTTGTAATGAGTTTCCGGTGGCATGAGGGAAGAATAAAATATACGGCGGATTACATCTCCAAGTATGCCGGATACACGCTCGGCACGCTCTATATATGATTTTGCACTCAGCCCTCTGTATTCCCGCGAGTTGCTTGCAAGATGTTCCTTTACGATAGTATACCTTCCCCTGTTGTAATCGCGTATGTGAGTAGCCACAAGTTCACCGTCCACATATACTTTTACCAGTGTGCGCGTATATGCGACATGTGCGGTTTTGGATATATGTTGATACGGTACGGTATAATAATGCTGATCACGGCCGAGATAAATACAGCAGTTGGATGACACCTTCAAGTCGGTATACGACACAATTTCAAAATCCCTGTCAGGCAAAGGCATAAGATTTGGCTTATCTACGGCAAGGAACCGTTCCTCGCGCGTGTAAGGATGCTTCTGCATACGTTTCTGGTTGTGCGCTTTCATTTTGAGGGAGGCTGCCCGATTAAGTTCTTCCAATGAATAAAAGGTCTCATTACGGAGTTCAGCAAACACACGCATATAGACAAGCCTTACGGTTCCCTCAACGTTACTCTTATCCTTAGGGTGTACAGGACGTGCAGGAACGATGAACGTGCCATAATGATTGGCCATATCCTCCATTACACGGTTAAGCGACGGCTCATATCTGTCGGTCTTGATAACGGCTGCTTTAAGATTGTCAGGGACAAGCATCTTCGGTACGCCGCCAAGATGTTTCAGGCATTGCGTTATGGCATATACAAAGTCTTCTGTACGCTGTGAACGTACGAAGAGGACATAGCCATAGTCGCTTGCAGGCAGAGTGGCTACAAATGCCTGACACTGGACGACCTCGCCGGTTTCCATATCAACGTATCCCATGGTATCACCGGCAAAATCAAGGAAAAGCTTTTCGCCGCCTGTACGCATGTCGGCAAGTATGGTGGATGGCGATTCCTTCTTGGCCTCTGTATTCTGATTGTAATGAAAACGGAACTGTGTCAGGCTGTAGTGGTCATCAGGATGTTCATTACGGTATTCCTCCCAAAGCAGCTTCAGTGTGACATGCTTGCGCTTCATCTCTTCCTGAAGATATGGAAGAAGGGCTTTGAATGTTTCAAAATGCTTGTCGCTATATGCAGGATTACCGCCCTTGAGGCGGTGCTCAAGAATGGGGGCATCCAGCCTGATTAATTCATCAAGGCTAAGACTGTCAGCATTGACTTTATTCATGTAGTTGTTCACTGTCTCCTTGCTCATGCCAATTATATTGGCAGCTTTGCGGTTGGAGATTCCGCTCTTCTTTAATAGAAGAAGTTGTTTGATTTGGCTCATATTCTTACTTTTTCCTGCCATAGTCGTATCGTATGAAGATTATTTTCTGCATACAAGATACAGGAAAGAGTATAAAAGTGAACGGGCATGCTCCGTTTTCAGAATGTAAATAACTGATTATTGTATTATTACATTCATATCTCTGAACGGATATACTCCGATTTATGTAGAGTAAAACGGATATTTTATCGTAATCCCAAACCACTGAACGGACATGCTCCGTTTTTTTTGCGATTTTGGACCTTTTGGACAAAAATGAACGGATTTACTCCGATTTTTATGCCCTTTTCAAGCCCATTTTAGCAATAATTGTGGGTGGATTAAACCGTTCTGATTGGGTGGGTATGCTCCGTTTTCAGCAGAGGAACAACTGGGGGATGATCTGACTGTTTTCTTCCAGTTTCCGCTGGAAATCAGAAAAATAATCTATACTACAAATCTTATTGAAAACCTGAACGGAAAAATCAGAAAGTACACGAAATCAAAGCTTTCATTCCCTACGGATGATGCAGTCAAAAAGACTGTGTATCTTTCACTTATGGAGATTGAGAAGAAATGGACACAGCCGATTCATAACTGGGGCTTGATTATGAATCAATTTATGCTTATTTTTGAAAACAGAATTCAGATATAAGAACAAACTTACTGCTGAATCCTGTTTCCATTTACACAAAATTTTAGACAGTGTCTCAAAGAGATCTAATACAATTTGGGACAGATGCATCGCTATCAAATCTCTTCAACAACCTCAATATACCGTTCAAAGGCAGTCCTTATCAAGAATGATATATTGGATAATAAGGCTGGTGAAATCTCGTTTCAGAACCCGATTTATGCCTATTGGTTGAAGACTGAATACTTCGCAAAATAATCATAATGTGGCCCTCGGGTTCAGAGCTATTTTTGTACCTTTTCTCATCAAAAATCGGCATTTTTCACAAGTTTTTGTACCGCACATTTTGATATTCAAGAAATTACACTTACTTTTACTTTCCAAAATAGAGGTACAATCCGAGAATGGTGCTAAAAATCACTAACTTGCACATTATCAGATACTTGCCAACCTGCTGGTTGTACCTTTTAGAGTGCTATACTATTGATAATCAACGATGCACACATACTGCATCGGAATACAAATTCATTAACGTATCTGTGTAGATGCTTACGGCTTGTCTTATGATAGATACCGATAATACCACGTTTCAATATTGACCAGAAACCTTCGATGCTATTAGTGGTAGCATCGCCATCTACATATTGTCCGTGACTATGGTCAACGATATATCGGGTGTATATTTTACCAACGGTATCATAACCACGCCACTCATCGGTAAAGAGCGTGGCGGAACGTTTAATGGTTCGGAGTATTGGAGCGGTAAGGCTTTTCTTTGAGGTATTCTTTACGACACGGCATACCACGTTTCCACCTCTTTCCAGCATACCCATGACTGGAGTTTTATCTTTGAAGCTCCTACCTTGGCATTTCTTTACTTTCTTGTTAGCATGACGATTATGATTCTTACCGCCTACGAAAGTTTCATCCAACTCAACGTCTCCTTCTAACTGATGATTATTCTCGCAAAAGAAGCATTCACGAATACAATGTAACATACGCCACGCAGTCTTTTGAGTTATTCCTAAGTCTCTTGCTAACTGACAAGAAGAAATACCTTTCTTATGGGAAGCATCTAACCACATTGCTACGAACCACTTCTGTAATGGGATTTTGCTGTCTTGAAACAGCGTACCAGTTTTGACATTAAAGTTCCAACCTGTATTCTTACAACGGTACTTTCCATTACCATAGTTATAGACTTTGGAGGAAGGGTCATAGGGAGAGACAACTCCATTTGGCCAACGTAGTTTCTCGTAATGTTCGATACATGCCTGTTCCGTAGGCAATGATTGTAATAAATCGAATAATGAGCTAAAAGATTGCAAGTTCATCTTACCAAAGTTTAATAGTTCTTGCTATATATAACTCTGGTAAGAAAAGTTGCTTGACAAAAAGTCAGTGAATATAGGTTAAATATTGATTTATTTAGTTGATTGTCAGTAATTAAAATTTGGAATGATTCTAAAAAAGTCGACAAGGTTAATTCGTATATAATTACCTAAAATTACATAAGATAACTGTTAACCATAATATGTTAAGTTATCTTTGTTATGGCACAAATAGCAGCGTATGTCCACATACATTAATACACTATACAACTACATGAATACTCCACTTTTTGTACCTTATAGAAAATATTGAAAAAGCTTGTAAAATATACCATTTTTTCATACATCTGTATAGAGTCAAAGGCTTTCGGAAATTGCGAATCATTTCCAATACTTTGATTATCAGATTTTTAAACACTGCAATATTGTATCTTACGTGTATCTGAGTTTTTCAAACAAGTTTTGAACTTATTGAATACCAATGTTTGTCGAGATTTTCTAAATAACTGCATCGAAAATTCTGCCAACGAGGATTTAGAAAGATGTAATTCTGGCAAAGAATTCAACTATATTGAGAAATTATCGGAATATTTTTTAAACTCTCCAATGAATATTGAAAATATTTCCGTATTTTTGAGATCATAATGAAAACACTTTCAATTTTTAGAAACAAATATATGAAACAACAGTTTTGCCAGAGTTGCGGTATGCCTCTCACTGATACAAATAAAGGAACAAACTCTGATGGAAGTTTGAACAATGAATACTGTTCTTATTGTTATCAGAAAGGACAATTCACACAAGATTTTACCCTGAACCAGATGATAGAATTTTGTACCCAATTTACGGATCAGATAAATAAGGAGACAGGATGGAATCTTACTCCGGAACAGGCTAAAGAAAATATGAGACAATTCTTCCCTACTCTTAAACGATGGAAAGAAAAAGATGAAAGAACACTTACAGAAAAAGCAACCGGCTTGCTTGCACAATGTAAGGAGATTACGATTGTCTCAATTGACGCAGAAGGATTTCCACGTCCGGTTCCAATGTCCAAAATCAGTTCAAAAGGATGTAATGAGGTATGGTTAGCAACCGCTGCCAATTCAGTAAAGGTTGCAGACTTCAAATTGAACAACAAAGCCGGACTTTGTTATTCAAACTATGGTGACAGTGTTGGCTTGAGAGGAATCATTGAGATTATAACTGATGACAACATACGAAAAGAAATGTGGCAAGACTGGCTCATCAATCATTTCCCGTATGGCCCTACAGATCCTAATTTTGTGCTTTTACATTTCATAGGAAAAGAAGCTACATTTTGGATTAATGGAGAATTCTCACACGAAAAGTTGTAACATAAATTCATATTATGAAGAATAGGCATAGCATTCTTTATGTCTTGCATTCATTATGGAAAGAATAAGATATTTAGGACAACAACCTCTTACTGAAAGGACAAAATTGCAAGATACAAATTAAAACAGCAGACAATGGAAATTCATAATTTACTGGATGTCAAATCAAGAACCGAGTGTCGCCTAACGGTTTTTACAATAGACAAGGATATATTGCAAAAAACACAATCTGACCCGGTAGTGTGAAACAACTTCTGCCAATTTCCTGATTTATATAAGCGAATCAGAATTGATGCTATCCAAATCAAGAAGAATCAGCCCGAACTTTTTGAAAGTCGCCTGAACAAATTCATAGAAAATACCCGAAAAGGACTCCTTTACGAAGAATGGAATGACAACGGAAGATTATAAAATTACAGAAAAGCATTAATCTATTTCTATATTTTGTTACCTTTGCATCTAAGATATTAAAAACAAAGATTGTTCAACCATATGAAATGGCAATTGTGCATATAGCTACGCATAATAAATAGCATTCTCAATTCAAGCTATTGTTAATATACAGGCTTATAATACAGGTCTGTGCCTCTTTATTTTGCCATTATATCAAATAATTACTTTACAAATAAGTTATGTCACCAGTTGACAGAACTTGTTGTATTTTATCATGTTGAACAATGAATTATACATATAAAAACATATGGCTCATCAACTTTCCGGTTATGATGAGCATCCTTATCGAACAACTTATTAATATAACTGATGCTATCTTCTTAGGTCATGTTGGTGAAATAGAATTGGGGGCATCTGCACTTGCCGGAATCTGGTATCTTGCCATTTATATGCTCGGTTTCGGATTCAGTATAGGTTTACAGGTTGTCATTGCACGGCGTAATGGCGAGCAGCAATATTCAGAAACAGGTAGGGCATTCTTTCAAGGATTACTTTTTCTGTCGGGTTTAGCAGTTCTACTATGCAGTATTTCGAAAACAATATCTCCCATGATTCTGAGCAATCTGATTGCATCTGAGAAAGTATATTTTGCTGTTATTGATTATCTGGACTGGCGCATTTGGGGATTAATGTTTTCTTTTCCTTTTCTTGCATTGCGATCTTTCCTGGTCGGTATCACACTTACAAAACCTCTTAACAAAGCTGCCTTTACTGCCGTATTGGTGAATATACCTTGTAATTGGCTTCTCATATTTTATTTCGATATGGGAATAGCCGGTGCTGCAATAGCATCTTCATTTGCAGAATTATGCTCATTGACAATATTGTCAATCCATGTTTTACGAAAAATGGATAGAAAGGTTTATGGTATGAACTGGAAATTTGATAAAAACATATTCCATCATGTCTGTTGTGTTTCTATCTGGAGTATGTTCAATCCATTTATTGGAGTAGCCTCATGGTTCGCCTTCTTCGTAGCCATTGAGCATTTGGGAGAATTAGAACTGGCAGCAACAAATGTCATACGCAGTATATCCACCTTTTTTTTCGTCATTGTCAATTCACTGGCAGCAACTACCGGCTCATTGGTAAGTAATCTGTTGGGAGCAGGACAAAAGAATCAGGTTTTCCCGTTATGTAACCGGGTTATCCGTTTAGGGTATTCCGTGGGAATCCCACTTATTATCCTTTTTATAATCTGTTTCAATCCGCTTTTCAAAATTTATTCTGGTAATGAGAGCCTGATACAAATAGCACGGCTGCCATTTACAGTAGCCCTGTTGAATTATGCTTTTGCCTTACCTGGTTATGTATATATGAACGCCGTCACCGGGACAGGTGCCACACGTACAACCTTCATTTTTCAGACTGTAATCATTATAGCCTATCAGATTTATTTATGGGCGATAAGCTATTTCAGCACATCCCTGTCTATATATTGGACAGCAGAATATTTATATGTGATATTGCTTGGAGGACTTTCCATTATCTATCTAAAATGCAAAAACTATTAATCGTTTGAATCCCATGATGAAAAAAATATATCCTCGTACAGGAGATACACAGACTGTTTACCTAAATGCTGTTGTAAAAGACCCGTCTATTGAAGTCGGCGATTATACGATCTATAATGATTTTGTATCCAATCCGCTACTTTTTGAACAGAACAATGTACTGTATCATTATCCAATCAATCACGAGCGATTGATAATAGGTAAATTCTGCTCCATTGCTTGCGGCACAAAGTTTCTGTTCAATTGTGCCAACCATACATTAAAATCTCTATCAACCTATACATTCCCTTTGTTTTATGAGGATTGGAATTTGGAGAAATCCAATGTTTCAGATGCATGGGATAACAAAGGAGATATCATAATAGGTAATGATGTATGGATAGGTTATGAAGCAATTATAATGGCTGGGGTACATATCGGAGATGGAGCAATCATTGCCACCCGAGCTGTTGTCACTAAAGACATACCACCTTATACCATAGTAGGCGGTATTCCTGCCAACCCGATCAGGAAGCGTTTCAGCGATGATATTATTCAAAAATTGGAAATACTGAAATGGTGGGACTGGCCTATTGAAAAAATCCATCAAAAATTACCTTACATTCTCAATGGTGACATCAGCAACTTATTTGATAATAGAAAGTAAAGAATTGTCCAAATTTAAAACCTAAAAGAGTGTAATTTGCAGGGAAACGCTCTTTTAGGTATTGGGAATCAATTCATCAGGTGATCATTTGCAAAAATATATCCTATTTGGTCAGAATTTATCCCGGTTACTCCTATTTCCACGTTAATATTGGTATGCAAGTATCCATATATACAGGCATCAATCCTATCGCTCTAATGGTACGCAACTTCCACCTGGTAGGCAAATGATAGGTAACCACCACGATATGGTTTGCTATACTTTTCTCGATTTTTTTTTCTAATAAAGTCAAGAGGCCTCGTACATCCGGTTGAACTCCTCCACCTGCAACAGCTTCCCGTCAAACTTAATCTGACGGAAGTCGTTCATACCTTTCCACACAAAATACTCATCATCCGGGTTGATATGTGATCAAAACATAGTCAGAACAAAATCAGCATCATTGATGCGGAATATATAGAGAATTATTAGAAATCAAATTGATTTACAATTTATTTAGTATGTACAATTTTCAATGTATCCTTCCTGTTCATACACCCTACCATAGTGATGAATCATTTCAACCAACCCATTCAAACGTGAATCTATAATATTCAGATTTTTATATCTAAGATATTGAGTATCATACAGTCCCGCATTCCCGGATTTCAACCTCTCTTCTATATCTTCGGGAATAAGGAAACCTGCTCTGTCGCCCAAAAATTTATAAAACTCTGACTGATATATACATATACCTGCCAGATCAAAATCTCCGAAATGTATATATCTATTAGGAATTTTGATAAGCCATTCCCTTAAATCCGCCGACTGAGGGTATCTGGAGACAAACAAAACTTTATTATCTCCAAACAGATATTTCTGACTCCGTATACGACAGAAGTTTTCATCATTTTCCACTCCCACCACTATCACGTCTGACGGTATATAAAATTCATCGGGCTTTTTTGATAAATCTTGACCTCTTCTCCCCATACAGGTGTAAGTCCTCTCGCTCCATCAATCGGTGCCGCTAATGGAGAAATGTTAAGACCTTTCTTCAAGAAAACCGGATTATACATAAAATAGGATAAACTACGTTCGGCATCCCATGCCAATCTGCCAATTTCCTCACCCCAAAGGAATACTTTTAACGACTGTACCATAATTTTATGCTATTTAGAGTGTCTGACACGCTGTACCTTTTTATCATCCCTACGCATCAGGTAAGGAAATTCGGGCAACTCCGGAAGAAGATTGTCTATAGTGTTAATCTGCCCGACCACTTTCAACAACACAATAAATGTTGACAACAAAATATTGCCTGCTGTACCATTCTCGAATTTGTGGATGGTTGTAAGTCCGATATCGGATTGCTCAGAAACATCTTTCTGAGTAAGATTGCAACGAATTCTATATTCTTTAAATCTGTTACCCAATAACCTTACAAGCTCAGGCGTGGAGTATTCATAGAAATCTACCATATGAGCCACATTTATATACCATTATATTAAAAAGTCACGTATATTGTTGAGAATCAACTAATTCTTTATAGTAAAAACTAATTCAAAGAACGGAACTCATTAGGGGTACACCCCGTCATCCGTTTAAACATCCGGCTTAAATGTTGCGGATATTGAAACCCTAATTCGTAAGCAATCTCACTTGTTGTTTTGTCCGTACCAAGCAGAGTCTCTTTAGCCCGCTCAATCAATTTCTTTTGGATATATTCCGAAGCGGTCTGTCCGGTCTGTTTCTTTATCATATCTCCAAAATAATTTGCAGACAAAAACACTTTATCAGCAAAATATTTAACAGTCGGCAAACCTTCCTGCAATGGGGCATCACTGTCGAAATACTCATCCAGCAAGCGTTCGAAACGAACTATAACATCTTTATTCACCTCTTCACGTGTTACAAACTGACGCTCATAGAAACGCATACAGTAATCGAGTAACAAACCTATATTGGCGCAAATCAACCGACGGCTATGCCTGTCTATGCCATGCTTCAGTTCCGCCTCGATTTTATGAAAACAATCCATGACTGTGCTACGCTCCTCTTCTGAAAGATGTAAAGCCTCACGAATTTCATAAGAAAAAAAAGAATAGTTCTTAATCTCCCCGCCAAGTACCGTTCCCCTTATCAGGTCGGGATGAAACAGAATACCGTGAGCTTTCGGACGGACATTTTTCTGCATCTCGATCTCTGCTACCTGACCGGGAGCAAAACTGACTATCGTACCTTCCTGATAATCGTAACTCTGACGTCCGTACATGATGTTTCCACAATAGGTATCCTTCAGATAAAGAGCATATACCCCATAATTAACCTTGAAATGTTCCGGCCAATGCGTTGCCTTCGACAAATCAACGACACTCACCAGAGGATGCCGTGTTTCGAGCCCGAAAAGTTTGTTGTACTTATCTACCTCATCAAGTTTTATAACTTTTTCCATAACCCTTTCTTTGATTTCTTTTGAGCAAAAGTAATTCATTTGAATTGAATTACATACGACTTTATTGCAAAATCGAGGATTCGGGTATGAATATCCGTAATTCATATACAAGCCGGCTTATTTAATCGCAGTAAATTTGCAATCAGAAAATGAATGAGTCTAGTACACTTAACCAATTTCTCGAAGTTGAGACAGTCTGTGCCTCGGCGTGGAAAGTAGAGGAATACGATGGATATCGGACAGATTCATTTGCCGAAAGTCAAATAGATAAATAAAAAAACAAATCATGGTAAAAACAATTTTAAGTGTTTTTACTCTTAAAACGAGTATGAACAAAATTCTTTTAATTTCTGTATTCAGTATTTTAACACTCAATATTATGGCACAGGAAAAGATAATACAAACGGCAGGACGTACCCAATTGGGAGAGTTCGCCTCCAAATTTGCAGAACTCAATGACGATGTCCTCTTCGGTGAAATATGGAACCGCACTGACAAGCTTGGTTTGCGTGATCGCAGTTTAGTAACCATTACCTCTCTTATCAGTCAGGGCATTACAGATAATTCACTCGTGTTCCATCTTCAGTCGGCAAAAAAGAACGGCATTACTCGCACCGAAATAGCCGAAACCATCACTCATATAGGCTTTTATGCCGGCTGGCCTAAAGCGTGGGCAGCGTTCAATTTAGCTAAAGACGTATGGGCAGAAGATACGACCGGCGAAGATGCCAAAACCATTTTTCAGCGTGAAATGATTTTTCCCATCGGCGAACCGAATACGGCATACGAAAAATATTTTATCGGAAACAGCTATCTCTCTCCCATTTCACGCAATCAAATGCATATTTCCAACGTCACCTTCGAACCTCGTTGTCGTAACAACTGGCATATCCACAAAGCCACGAAAGGCGGCGGACAGATACTTATCGGCATAGCCGGACGCGGTTGGTATCAAGAAGAAGGCAAAAACGCTGTAGAAATTCTGCCCGGGACAATCATTCATATCCCTGCCAACGTGAAACATTGGCACGGAGCAGCAACCGACAGTTGGTTTGCTCATTTAGCTTTCGAGGTTCCCGGAGAAAAAACTTCCAACGAATGGCTTGAAGCGGTGACGGATGAAGAGTATAATAAACTTGAACAGGATAAGTAATGACCTCTGCTACCTCTGTTTTATTCTCTTTAATGTGTTACAAAGATTGACGCTCCTTGGCTTCTATTGGGTCGCTTATTATTCTTGGGGATTTAAATATCATATCACAAACAAAGGGAAGAATAAGCCGTTTCCCGGGGTCGGCCAAGGTCTTTTGAACGGAAGATTATTACAGTCTGCGGCAATGGACTGTACGGTCCATTGTAACAGACTGTACGGTCCACTGCAACGGACTATACAGTCCGCTGCCGAAGACTGTAGTAATCCGACGGACAGACAGGCATAACCGAAAGGACGAAAACGCTTGGTCCGACTAATGCAACGACGTAGGAAGCTCAAAAACGCATGCGGGAATTGAAAACCGGAGGAGACAACATCAGGAGACAGGTGTTTGATTGATATGTGAAATCCTCAAGAATCTGTCCTATTTCTTCCCCTAATATACGGAATTGCCCTGTTGTGATAAAAATAAGAAACATTCAAAATCAAAGTAAAATGAAAAAGATTATATTGATTATTATGAGCTTACTTACCTTCAGTTGCTCATCGAAAGCACAAGAACAGACAATGAATGCAAGCAGACAATCCGAAAAGAAAATCCTCGTAGCCTATTTCTCCTGTACCGGAACTACGGAAAAAGTTGCCAATGCGATTGCCAAAACAGTCAACGGCAAACTTTACCGGATTACCCCGGCTACGGCTTACACTTCTGCAGACCTTGACTGGAATAATAAAACCAGCCGTAGTTCTATAGAAATGAGCGATGAAAATTCACGCCCTGCATTGGGTGGAGAAGCGCTTAACCTGAAAAATTATGATGTGATATTTCTCGGCTATCCGATATGGTGGAATGTATGTCCACGCCCAATCAATACCTTCCTTGAGAAGTACGACTTTTCCGGAAAAGCCATCATCCCGTTCGCTACTTCCGGTAGCAGTTCAATAGCTAACAGTGTAACATTGCTCAAGAAGCTCTATCCCAAAATCAAATGGAAAGAGGGCAGATTGTGTAATGACAATATAAAACAAGCCGAAGATTGGGCTAGACAAATAATCAAATAGCCATATGGAGGGCCTTGCAGCCGGCAAGCTAAAACGACATGATAGCGAATACAGAAAACTATACTTTTTTATCTGTAGTATCGATAATTCAGGAAATAGTATAGGTTGCATTGATTGTACCACTGTCTTTCGATAGCTTTTAGAAAGAACAAGAGAGTGTGTTAAAATAAAAAGATAGGTCATTTTTATTTTAACACACTCCTGTATTTCACATACAATTTGCCGGATGGCATAAGTTAAGATTTCAGCAAAGCTTCTTTATATTTGGCTTTAAACAGTTGATAATCCTTATCATTAAACTGTACCTTCATATTCTCCAATATGCGTTTTTCCGTTTCCGGACTCCAATAAATCTTCAATTTGCTCTTCGCCCGTGTTATGGCTGTATAGAATATATTATGGCTGACCATTTCCTCTATTTCACTTGTAATCACCACCTTCACAGACTCATACTCCAAACCTTGAGCCTTATGAATAGAAATGGCGTATGCCACCTGAAAGGGCACCACATTTTCCACATTATCATTATCGTCATTCCCATCTCCACCCCGACCGACTTTAAATCGAATTACTGATGTCTCGTCAGTTACGGATTCTTTCAGCTCCAAATCAAAACCAATTACATCCAATTCATTCAGAACAGTATAAACCTCTATAGTAAAATAAATACAGTCTTCTTCCTCTTCAATCTGCAAAATCTTACCCTTCAAATTATTGTAAACTAAAGGAGCAAACCGATTTGATTCATTGAACAATACAGGATCTCCCACTTTATAGGACAGTACTCCCCAGTTGATGGAAGGATTAACATTATTGCTCTGTAGAAATTTATTAATATTATTTATACCATAAATACCATCATAATTCAGACAAAGCACAATTTCATCTTCTTCCGTTCTTGAAAAGATAGATTCATCCAATGTAGATGACAGACCATTCCTTGTGATAAACTCCAGCCTGTCTTCGGTAATCTCGCGCACCTTATTCCATACTTCTATCAATCCTTGAACAGTAGTACGATGTGGACGGGTTAACTCTGCCACAGAATCCTTGGGCATCACTTTATATGCAATATTAAACCAATTTCCGAATAAAATAGATTCAATCTGATATATATCCCCTACCAATACTAATAACTTACATTGAGCTCGTTGTAATACGCGAACCATGTCCCGATTACTTATCGTACTACATTCATCCAAACATAAAATATCGCAATCATTTGAAACATCCTTTGAAAGAAATTTTGTAATTGTCACAAATTCAGCATGTTCAGCAGTAACCTTCCGACGCAGGTTCTCAACTGCCGGATTGGTATTGGCCAAGAATATTTTTTGTTTATCTTTAAATAAGGAAGATATATAGTTTATCATCGTAGACTTACCTGTACCTGCCGCCCCATATATAAAAGCAACTTTTGAGTTTTTAAATAAATTCCTCAAAGCATTTTTTTTCTCATCACAATCGATAATCAGCCCTGAATTTTTCATCCACAGATCTACTGAATGTGTATAGTTCTTAATACCAGACTCAGCGTATCTTTTCAATTTATAAATAATTTCATAAACATTTTCGTCATATTCTTTGATATAAAAATGATTCTTAAATATCTCTATTCGCGCGTACTGATGCCTGTGATATAACACATTATTGTACTTTTCCGCCAATTCTTCCGGATTTTTAAAACCTACTATATCAGCCTTCGAAGTATAAAGAATCCCTCTTTGCTCCGTATTGTTTTTAATCAGTCTTGCAAATAATTCGTGAGTCCGTTCTGAAGAATCTATGCAATCCAATAAATCTGCAATGGGCGGATTATGATTTACCAAAGAAAAATTAAATGGGATATTGTTAAATGGAACACATTGAACCTTTAAATACAGATTAGACAATAATGAACAAGGAATTTTATACAACTGATTCTTTATAATTTTATTATTCAACCTGTAAAGCAAGTATCTAATCACATTAACTCCCTGAGATTGATTCTGAATAATATTTCTGCATCGTCTTAAAAGCTCACTTATCCGCAAACGTCGAGCTTCTCTTTGCAAAATACCTTCAAAATGTTCATAATACGTATCAGACAAGTCTAACAACTCCACTATATTCATACGTGTAACCGTCAGATAGTTCATGAGATTAACATATTCTTTTATTTCCTGACAATTGATATCATAACCGAATATCTTTGAAAAATTCTTTATCTCACAATATCTAATAGACACTTGCCAATCAACAATTATGATAATAGGCATATTCCTTGTCAGTACTTTGATAGAAGTTTCAATCCAATGAAGTTCTACGGCATAATAATCTGACAACTCCAAATGAGTAAAGGCAATTATTCTATCAAATTTACTTGATTTATCATGAGCAGGAATAAATGTTACCTCATAATAAATTTTATTTTCCACTATAATTGTTCGTATCTTTTCTATATAAAACCTACCATGATGAACATTAGTGGATAATGCCGCCCTATGCTCTATAGCTTGTGCAATAGCTTTATAATATAAAGTAAATGTTTTATCTGTATTCAAAGGAAACTGACTCAAATTCGCCAAAAGCTTCATACCGAATTTCTCTTTCATTAGAATTCGGATACGCAACAGATATTCATAATACTTCAACATCAATCTTTCGGAGCTATCAGGATCTAACGTATAATGAGAAACTGAGATTTGCAACAGCTTATGAAATTGACTTAAAAAACGATATTCTCCCTGCAGCGCTTTTACATAACTACAAGCAACCCGAATGGTATCATAGTCCTTCCTTTGAGGTTCTCCACCCAAAGAAATGTAGACTTTCACAAAAATATTCTCTACAAAATTACGTAATTGAGATAATATGTTTTGTGACAATAAACCTCTTTGCTCAGTAGTAAAAGATTCAATATTTCTACAAATCACATCATCACATGCATATATAGCTTTATTTACATCAAACATAGTATATTCCTTTTTTATATGTTATTCAATGTAATATTTAAATTGCAATATAGTAATAATTTTCTATATATGGCAATTTAACAACATGGATATCTGATAATTTGTATTACTAATCAGTTTTCGGTTGTTTCGGGAGCTCGAAGTTGCCAAAAAGCTACAGCAGCAGCTGCCGCCACATTAAGTGAATCCACTCCATGCGCCATAGGGATGCGGACCACATAATCTGCTTCGACAATTGTTTCTTGAGAAAGCCCCTCTCCTTCAGTACCCATCACAATAGCCAGCCTAGGTTCGGCTGCCAGAGAAGGGGG
>ULUB01011034.1_pt1 | contig 44848 bp, 35 predicted proteins | sample 1958111 | NCBI WGS metagenome assembly ULUB01 (sample SAMEA4835749, study PRJEB28245) | human gut metagenome | biome: gut microbiome; material: fecal sample | place: Denmark | collected 2008
TACCTTTATATAATAGGAACCTGCAATCAGATCTATATTGTATGTATCCTGTCTGTACTTTAAATTCCCGTTCCATGTATTTTCCGTTGTACGCCATAACTCAGAACCTGTTGCATCAAATATCTGTATTGTATAGTATTGCATATACGATGTTATATCAATACCCAGCCTTCCGGCGGAAGGCAGAGCGAATTTATATACTCTTGCGGAAACAGTCTCTGTAATACTGTCATTTACCGTACTGCCAATATTAATATTTGCCGCATTTGAAAACTCACTTGCCTCATCCGTCTCTAATTCCAAAGCATTGTCGCTAACAGCAATCGCCTCAGCTTCTTGCTCCAGTATTTCCACATCATTATCGCTGACGCCTGCAGCATTTGCTGTGATTCCGGCACTTTCCAGTACACAGCATGCTACATACATCCATACAATACCTTTTGTTACGATCTTTTTTATATTTTCTCTTCTCATCCTATCCCTTTCTTACCGGGCATCATATAGCACTTTGGGACTCATACCTGCTTTTTTCATCATTCTCTTATATGCTTTCAGTTTTGCCGCAGGCACATGTACCTTTGCATCCTTTGTAACGCCCTTCCATGCATTCTTTCCCATGGTCTTGATCTCAGAAGAATATATGGTAATATCCTTTACCTTTTTGCATTTGCAAAATGCTCCGTTTCCGATCTTCTGGATATTCGCACCTATTACTACAGTTTGCAGCCCTTTCATTCCGTAAAAAGCCTTTGTTCCGATCTCAACAACTTTATACGTCTTTCCGGAAATCATCACTGTATCTGGTACTTCTACCTTTTTCTTCTGGTTGTTCTTACATGCCAGAACCTTTACTTTATTCTGATTTTTATTTACAACCTTATAAATTAATCCTTTTTTGACAAAGTATTTCGGCAGATAATCCTTTGCAGCATTTATCACTTCATTTTTCTTATCCTGCCATTTGTTTCCATTGTCTGCTTCCTGCTGTTCATCATCGTTATTTTTATTCTGTTCCTCCTCTGTCTTTTCTACATATGCCGGATCCTTTTCACCGCAGACTGAACAAGTGCCATCTTTATAGCTATGTGCCGTCTTTGGGATCTCAGTTACATCCTTTTTGGCATCGCAGTTTTCACAATGGCGAGACTTACTGCCTGCCGTCTTACAGGTTGCTTCCTGATCAACTGTCCATGTGTTACTGTACTTATGTCCTTTTGCCTGTATTGTTTTTGTTGTGGCAGATAATGCACCACAGGCACAGGCATACCGGATCGTACCTGTTTGCGAGCAAGTCGCTTCTTTTATTACTTTTTCCACATCATATTTATGTGTATGTGATACTGTAATATTGATTGTCTTTGCATAGAGATCGTTGCTGTTCTTATCCATCAAGACAACCTTTATTACATTACTGCCCGCCTTAACCCCTGTAATATTCAACTCTATTGAAGGTACAGTGGCATCAATATTTCCCCACGTTAATCTTGCCAGATCATTGTCTTTCTGATTCACCAGTCTTGCATCCATCTGTGATGCATCCTCGCCATCATATTTGATCGTTAATTTCGTGGAAGCATTTTCTCCGACAACAATTTCATTTTTATCAAAAGTTAATGCACAGGGGCGTTTCATATATACGCTTGATTTGCCGATCTCCGGGTTATTTCCCCATGTGGAATTGATGGCATATACGTAAACTGGCTGATTACCAAGCTTGTCTGTCTGAATCGTTGCTGTAAATCTGTGTTTTCCATTTATATGGAATGCCTGATTGACATCCGGGCCATCCTGATCAGCGATAAATACGTATCCTGCTGCTCCGGGCTGTCCACAGGAGCCTCCGACATATATATGAACAGCCAGTGATTTATCCGGCTCATCCGGATCGTATGTCCAGCCATTTACTGTAATCGTTCCATTGTCGGCTGTACAGGAATCGATATGTCCTATCGGATCCTGATTTACCGGCTGATCCCCTGCATATGCAGGAGAACAATAACCCAATATGTAGTTGTTTGTTAATGCATATTCCTTATGTCCAACCCGGTCATCTGAATTATTTCCATCTGTACAATAAACTTTTCCATTTTTACATTCTCTTACAATACCAATATGTTCCGGACCGTTCCGATTACTGATATCACGGTCAAATAATACCAAATCGCCCTTTTGTGGTACATAGGATGCATCTGTAGAGGTTGTATCCCTTACGCTGTTATAGGACCATGTATTTCCATGTACACGATGCCATCTGCCTCTCTGCTTATACCAGTCGACCAGTGCGGTACAGGAGCCTACTGCTCCGGAAGGATATACATCTGCAGATATATTCGCTTTCCGCATACACCATGTTACAAAGTAGGCGCACCAGGATGCTCCATTCTTTCCACCGATCTCAACTGCATATATGTTGTTATCTCTATAAGCCTGATATCCGTATTGAGACTCTGCTATATTTACAACATCATTTCTTTGATTTCCGGTCAATGCCGGGATACTTTTTGCCGGCTGTGCGGCATATATGATTTCCGGTATCATCACCATGATGGATAAAAAAGATACCAGAAACACCAACAGTCTGTTTGCACTCTTTCTTTTCATATTTAGCCCTCCAATTCGTTTTTTGAATGAATATAGGTAATTCATATCCTGCTATCAGCTTACCAGTATTTCATACATATTGTTTCAAATTGTCAGAATCGGCAACTAATTTGTTATTATTGGCAGTTTCATCGGATCTGCAGTTTTTTTACCTTGCTCCATCTGCCATATACCTTTTTACCATTTTTATATGTAATCACCCGAACCCTCACATAATAGGTTCCTTTTTTCATATTGGTAAATTTCTTTGTATTTGTGCGGACTGTTGCACTCTTTTTATTCTTTTTAAACTTCTTGTCTGAGGCGATCTGTACCTGATACCCTTTCGCGCCACGTTTCTTTTTCCACTGTACTTTTATGGATTTCTGCTTTACCTGTTTCGTCAATGCATCTTTCAGATGCTTAAGCGGTGACTGCTTTGCAGTCTTTTCTGTACTATCCTGTACACTTTCATTATCTTGTATTTCTTTCGGTTCTTCAGGAGTTGGTACAGTTTCTGTTTCTTCAGGAGCTGTCACAGTTGGCTGTTCTGATGGCTGCTCTGTACCTGTTTTATTCTGACTGTCATCAGCTTTTTCTTCTGTTTTGGAAGCATTTACATAATCAGCCGGATTTACCGTTTCTATCTTAAAGATTGAAGGTCTTCCCCCAGCGTACTGCCAGATTTGCACATTTGTTCCTTCTGCTGCACTTCCACTGTTCAGATCAAGGCATTTACTATTACTGCATACAGGCAGCATCATATAACCATCCTGTTGTAAATACAGACGCCATTTTTGTGCAGCGTTATCTTCCGTGAAGTGATCATATATCTGTACGTTTGTTCCGTTTGCATCACTTGCTGCAGAAACATCCAGACATTTTCCGGGTATTTCATAGCTGTAAACCGTATAACTCCAGTCATTATTTCGAACCATCCTCCAGATCTGGTTTGCATTACCGGTGAACGTTCTCGCTACCACGTTTCCATCTGATTCTGCCGTCAATGCAGTACCTGTTGCTGCATTGGATATTTTTACATAAGCTTCTGCGCCTACATCCTGCACACAGCCAAGCAATGTCCCATAATGCCCGATCGCTTTTGATGTGTAATTACCCGCCTTATCAAACGCATAAATATGTGTTTCATAATCCAGCATCTCGCCATTGTGCGCAGATGTTTCAACACGGAAACTGTACTGGTCATTGCCAATATATGTTCCCCGGGAACCCATTCCCGTCCACCAGTCAGGATCAATATCATCCTGACCATTTGTTGTTGTCCATGTCGGGAACTGCACACGATCAACCCCAACATTATCTGTTACCTTACAGGTAACTGTATAGCCGCTGTAACTTATATCCGACACATAAATCTGTGAGATTTCCGGTGCCTGCTGGTCCACAGAAGTATTCCCTGAATTTTCTACTGTGTCAATATTGTAGATCCAGATCTTACTTCCTCCGGCTTTAGAGACCAGTCTTTCATAGGTATAATACACAAACTGGATCGGCTTTCCTTCCCAATATTCCAGTCCATAAAATCCATTATCCTCTGCTGCCAGAAACGTGATGGAATGCTTATTGTCTATCCGGATATGTTCTCCGAACTGAGCCTGTTTGATGATCAGACTCTTGACGTCAGCAGTTTTGGTAACACTCGCAGTTTTTACATTACGATCCTTTCCATAAACAACACCACTCACAAAGTTACTATAGAGCATGCATCCTTTTGCACTGCTGCACTTAAAAGACTTCTGTCCGTCGGAAATGGAAGACTTATAAGAACCACTGTTTGTATACGGAAAAGCCGTTCCTCCCGGTCTCCATGCAGACTGCCTCATAAAATAATCATAATCACTTTCGATCTGCTCTGCTGTTTTCAGAGAATGGGACTGATTTCTTAAAAGTGCCTTCACTGTGTCATAATCAGAAGATACACTTTTTACCGTTCCACAAAATGCTGCCTGTGCCGGTATTGTATTTACACCAACAAGCATAACCGCGGCCAGTAATCCCAATAAACCTTTTCTATATTTCTTTTTCATAAACTCACCTTTTCCTTTCCCTGACAAAATGGAAACACCCAAATACCATCTGTGGGAAAAAATGTGAATTATTTTAACTGGAAGACTTCTGTTCCGCCTAACACAATTTTGGTGCCACGCGATAATTTGGTGATTTGTCCTTTTTCCAGTTTTTTACCGTTTTCAAGGAATACTCCATAGGTAGAAGTGTCAACCACATAGAAGCAGTTTTCATTTGGCATAAACTGCACTTTACAATGTGCCTTGCTGATCTTCTCTGAATGGAATATCAGATTCGCCTGTGATCCGTCACGTCCCATAACGATCAGATCATTTCCTGTAATCGGAATCTGCTGTCCTGCATATTCACCTTTGATACCTACAATCATTGCGGCTTTCTGTGTTGGTGGATCTACTTTATATGGGAATGTTTTCGATGGTTCCGGTGGCGTCGGTGGTGTCGGTATTACCGGTGGTGGCACAACTGGCGGTGTTACACTTGATTTAGGACCGCCCTCATTATAAGCTCTGGCTGCCTTATTCAGATTCTGCACCAATAAATAATCTGCTACCAAATTTCCTAATGTTACTCTTCCCACCGTACGCCATAACAAGTAGGAAACTCCTGTTTCTTCTGAATCAATTCCATATACTTTTAATGCTCTGTGCAATCTCCCCCCTTGTTTATAATACCAATACATGAAATAGGCATGCATTGTAAAATAACTAACTATGCATACCAGTATATAATTCCATGAGTTTTCCGGGTTATTTCCTTCCGTTTTAGCACAAACCGTATTGATATCTTTAACCATCCTGCATTTATAAACAAAATTATAAATTACCAGTCCTATAAATGTTGGAACTAATACTACAACGCAACCTATTATTTTCCCAACTAATGGAATTAATGAAAATAAACCAAATAAAATTGAAGCTGCAATTACTGCCAGTACATTTACTACCCATAACTCTGTTATAATATTCCTATCATCTCTTACTCTTGTCATTCCTTATCCCTCTCTTTTCTAGTGTGTATTTGGGTGTTTCTGATGAGTTTATTATAGGTTATCTATCCCCTTTCTTTTTTCGTTTGTCATTTTTGGCTGATTCATTGTCATCTTTAACAGTCAGATACCTTATTCCTCCACATAATCATAATTATCGTCAGAACCTGAATCCTCATCTTCCTCCACATAATCATAATCATCGTTTGACGGAGCCGGATTATTCGGAGCTGCCGCAGGCTGCTGTACCGGCTGTTGCGGCTGCTGTGTTACAGCTTCCTTTTCAGGCTCTGTACCCTGACTGATAACAATCTGAATCTTTGTTCCTTCATCCACGACGGTTCCCTGCGGAGTCTTTTGAGATATTACATTTCCCTTCTGTACAGAAGAACTATAGGCTGTTCTGATCTCTGCTTTCAGCCCAAGCTCCTCCAGACGGCTTACAGCCTCTGCCTGTATCAGGTAGATCAGATCCGGTACTTCTACTTTCTTTGGTCCATCACTGATCACAAGACTGATTGCCTCACTCGTTCTGACCTCTGTGCCTGCTGCCAGACTCTGTGATATAATTTCATCCTTTGGGACTGTCGTACTGTTTTCTCTGCTGATCTCTCCATAGGCATAGGTATATCCCTGCTCCTCTTTTAAAGCGATCAGTAACTGATCTGCTTCTTCTTTTGTTTTACCAACCAGATCCGGAACTGTTAAAATCGCAGTTTCTTCCTCCAGTTTTCCTAAAGAAACAGAAATTTCTATCTTTTCTCCCGGTGTCAGTTTTTCACCGGACGGAACACTCTGTGCATACACTCTGCCTTTTTGCATATAGTCATTGTAGTCATATGTAATATTGTCAGCTACGATCAGTCCCTGTCCTTCTAACAGTTCAATTGCCTGCTGCTCCTCTAAGGATTCCACCTCCGGCATTGTTACTTCCTGCTTACCACCACTCATCACAAGCTGTACCTGCGTTCCTTTTTTGACAACTGCGCCTGCTTTTGGTGTTTGTGATAATATTCTGTTATAAACAACTGTCGTGCTGTAATTTTTACCGGCAATCACAAGCTGATATCCATATTCCTGCATAGCTGCTTCCGCTTCTTCATAGCTCATACCTGTCATATCAGCCATATATGACTCATCTTCGGCCAGTTTTGTCTGTGTTCCGGTCAGCCATGCCTGTGAGATACCCATGCGGTACCAGCACATGGCACCTATGCCCAGACCTGCTACCAGTATGACTGCAGCAACCGGAATCAGCCATTTCGGTCTGCTGTTTTTCTTTTTCACCGGGGTTGCTTTTATTCTTTTTACCGAATCGCTTTCCAAAGCCTGTAAAAATTCTTCCGCCGATTGAAAACGATCCTCCTTCCGGACATTGATCGCATTCATGACTGCATGATCCAGGCTCTCCGGTATATCAATCCCAAGCTCTCTGGGCGATTTCACCAGATCCTGTCTCAGACGCTCAATCGAATCCTGTGGGCGTCTTCCTGTCAACATTCTATATAAAGTAGCACCTGCTGCATATACATCCGTCCATGGGCCCTGCTCTCCCCTGCTGCGGTATTGTTCTTCCGGTGCATAACCGGGCTTCAATACAACCGAAAGGCTGCGTGAATGTGTGGTTGCATATCTGGCAGCCCCAAAATCCGTCAACTTGATCGTATTATCTTTTAATATAAAAATATTATCCGGTGCTATATCCCTGTGAATGATCCCAACCTTATGTACCGGGATCAATCCTCTCAATATGACTTTGATAATGTCTACTGCGGTCGTATAGGCAAACCCTTTTCCGCGTTTCAACATATCCTTCACAGTCGTACCATCGAGAAATTCCATTACAATATATCCGGTTTTGTTTTCCATAAAACAGTCATAAATATCTACAATTTCTGATACTTCACTGAATTTAGCCAGTTTTTTGGCTTCTTCAATAAATCGTTTTAATCCATCCTGATATTGATCCGCCAGTTCTCCCTGATATACCTCAACCTTTGTCGCACCCATTACACGAGTTGCGCAATCACTAGGAAGATATTCTTTGACAGCAATTTTTCTGCCAAGCTGCAGATCCCACCCCAGATATGTAATACCAAATCCACCATATCCCAGGACACGTCCTACCTGATACTGACCATGCAGGATCGTTCCCGGTGTCAGATAATAGGCTTCTTTTACAGGTGTTCCTATCTGATAACCACAGTAGGGGCAGACATCTCCACTTTCAAATTCTTCCATGCATCCCATACAACGTATCATGTCTGATTCCTCTTTCTACTTACATATGCCTGCTTTTAAATATCTTCTCGCAAATGGTCTTTTTCTTCTTACCATCCGGATATACAAGAGCAAATTTGAACTTTTGCGGTTTAATAGAAGATACATCTACTTTTCCGGTTTTTACTTTTACCTTTTTCCACAATTTTGCTTTATTGTTATTAACCTGATAAACATAAACCTCCGCACCATCCGGGAACCCTTTTTTCTCCCAGACGAATTTTTTTCCGCTAAACTTGATCTTAATATCCGTTTTACATGATTCTATATTGGAAGCACTACTCTCTTTGTAGTTTTTCTTTGCTTCTATCCTATAAGCATATTTTTTCTTTTTGTTCAGTTTTTTGTCAGTATACTTCAGAGATTTTGTGGTCTTGATTTTCTGATATCCGGTTTTTCCAACAACTGCACGATAAATATCGTAATAAACCGTATTATTTTCCTTTTCCCAACTCAGTTTTACTGACGTTTTTTTGCCGACGACTTTTATCTTTACCGTTTCCTGCGATCCACTGACCGCTTTTACTTTGTAGTAGTAATTTTTGCCTTCCTTTCGTGATTTATCTATATAACTGGTGGCAGTCACAATTTTATATTCCTGATATTTTTTCTTGTCAGTCGATCTATAAATAATATATTTTGTAGCGCCTGTAACCTTTTTCCAGTTTATCTGTACCTGATTTTTCCCCTTCTTCCCGACCGGTTTGATGGTGATCACCGGTTTTGCCAATGGTTTCGGTGTTTGTGTCACATTTGTCGTTGTATCCGTTGTCGTAGTAGATGACGGCTGTTGAGAGGGCTGCACAGACGGAGCTATTGTATTCTGTTTTTCCCATACTGCAGTCAGAATAACATCTCCCGTGATGATCATGCCTGCATTTACCATAACACCGTTTACACTCCATCCGGACAGTTTATAACCGGTTCTTGTTGCTGTCGGCAAATTACCTACCGCTATATTATATGCTACCTTTCTGGTCGTCTCTGAACAATTTCCACCATTCGCCTGGAATGTTACAGTATACTGATTTGCGATCCAGGTTGCATTGACTACTGTATCACTTGACATATAAGTGTCTTTTGTAAATACACTTCCGTCTGCTTTCTTCCAGCCTGCAAATGTGTATCCGGTCCTTGCGACAGGTGGCAGGGAAGCGTCATAATAATCAGAGAAAGCTCCGCAATCTATTTCTATTTCCCACTTTTCTTTTCCAATAGGATAGCTATAATCATACTCATTTTCCGTATCCTCAACGAATGTTCCACCATTAGTCTGCATAGTCAGTATTACGTAGCTTTGTTCAAACCTTGCATATAATGTATGGTCACCAGCCACTGTCATTCTTGTACTTCCGTTATTTACCTGTTCTCCATCTGCAGTATACCACCCCCAAAAAGTATACTTACGGTAATCCTGCGCGGTCACATTAGGCAGACTATAATATGCCCCAAATTCCATCTCTTTTGATAGGTCTGTAGCACTTGATATTCCTCGAATCGGTATATCACTATGGAAAGATACCTTATATCTTCTAGGTGTCCATTTTGCATAAAGATTTATTATATTGCTCTCTGCCTCTACTGTGGTTGTTTTCCCCACATAAGATCCGGCGCCATTATGATCTGTATACCAGCCGGCAAAATAATATCCTGTCCTGACAGGCTGCGGCATTGTTCCGTAAGTCTGTCCCTTTACCTTTGTTACAACTGTGTTGCTGCTGTCATTACTGTCCGTATTAAAAGTAACCTGCACAAGGTCTGTACTTTCTTCCGGAACCCATGTTGCCACAAGTGTCGTAAAATCAAAATCATTGTACGATAAATAACTATTATCTGAAATTAACTTACCATCTTCAGTATCAGTATGCCAGCCGGCAAAAACATATCCTTCTCTTTCAACATTTGGCAAAATTTCACAGTATCCATTCACCGGTAAGGTAAGTACATTTTTTATGACCGGATTTCCATTCTCTATCACAGTTCCACCATTTGTGTTAATATAAACATCTTTTGTGATAGTCGTGAATCTCGGATGAAGATGCATTGCATCACCATGCGTTTCCTCAAGAGTATCCGGTATTTCTCCCAATGATCCTACTATATCACCCTCCGTAATTTCTTTTGATTGATAGTTATTTATTTCACACTGCCAACCGGCAAAATATGCCCCCTTCTTATGTATGATCGGTAATTGTCCATATCTCTCATTGTAAACTACTGTTTTTTTCTCCTGTAGCAGATTATAATTTTCGTCATAAAAATACAGTGTATAAACTTTCGGTATCCACTTTGCATAATAAGTAGTTGGCGGCAAATAAGATAACGTATATAAATTAGTCTCTGATACCTCAGAACCGGCAATACAATTCATGGTTGTATACCAACCACCAAAATCGTATCCCTTCTTGTACAGAATATCTTGTGGAATCTGCAAAAGTGCCCCGAACTCCTGCTCAATCTCTTCCGATGTTCCCATGTTGGTATATAAATATTCATCATCTTCTTCATCATATCTTTTTTGATAAAATGTGCCTCCATTGGCATTAAAGACAGTATTTTCTTTTTTAGGTGTATATAATGGCAACAGGAAAATATTTTCCTTATAATCAAGTTCCATACCATCTGTCAGTATACTATTACGGTCACCATTGATGTACCAGCCGTTAAAATCATAGCCATACCAATCCATTGACTTCATTTCTTCCGGAATTGTATAATCTTCCATATAAGTAAACTCATCATCATATTCTGACCCATAATGGTCATCAAAATACTCATATGTCATTTCAGCATTGGAAGGTATATCCAATAGATCGTAATATTTTACAGTATATTTTTTTGGTGTATATACTGCGTAAAGAGTTACACTGCTGCCATAATATGTATTTGCGCTGTACATGGTATTCTCTGTATCCTCTAAGTCTGTACACCATCCTGCAAAATCATATCCGTCCTTTTCAGCAACAGGAAATGTATCCGGATCCGTCTCCAAATTGATAAAGCGGAATGATGACTCTTTGCAGCTTCCCCCATTGGCATCCAGTTGTGCATTACACGGCTTATAAATCTTAAAGGGATCGCTCGTAATAGATGCATTTCCGTAATTTGAAACTTGTAAATAATATTCACGCCGGCACGTTGACTCTGTCGGCACAATTTGGATACTGTTTGTACCTGATGGGATAAGAACTGAGTCAAAAGGATCATCATTTTTACGTGGACGACTAAACCACTTATATTGTAGATTTGTTCCACTTACATCCCATGAAATATTGTAAGCAGTTGTATCTCCATCACTATTTTTTTCTTCTATAATTGTCTGCTCTCCAATTACCGGCGGTTCATCTCTATATAAGAATTCAAAACTGTTTGTAAGAGAACCATCTTCATAATCACTGCTTCTACTTACCACTTCGACCTTATATTTTCCTGTTCCATGCTTACCTACATACACCCACCAGTAATCCTTTGTATTATAATTGGTAGTCCATGTATTGATCACTTCATCATTATAGTAAACCGTAATCTGCTCAGAATGTGAAGACGGTATCAAATCGCCGGAAAAACGCCAGTTTAAATAATACTGCGCTGATGTGCTTCCTGTATAAGTAGCCCTTGTCAGATAGTCATCATAGTCATATGCCTTATTCGAAATCGCTACATCCAGACTACCTGCTGTTCCTGTTGCGGAATGCGAAAATGGAATACTCTGATAAAATATATCCCCTTCATCAGTCGTGACTGTTTCAGCCGTTCCAACCAAATAACCCACTGATCCCAAAATCGGAATATCTTCATCTTCCGTGGTTTCTGTGACCGCTTCTGCCGGTACTTCTTTCTCTTTGGTCTGATTTCCAGATACAGCCATTTGCTGATCTGCCTCTGTTTCCATTGTGTCAATTACTTCCACAGCTGCATCTGTACCTGTCTGCTCTGCAGCCAGACTGACCGAAATATCTCCCATCAGAAATGAAACGCTCAGCAAAATGGCAAACAGTGATCTGACCTTTCTTCCAAAGCATTTTCCTTTTCTATTCATGCATATCTCTCCTTCTTATAACTGTGCGTTATACCACTGTTCCAGACTCTTATAATCCGGATCTACCTTTATCTGGTCATTTTTTAAAAACACTGTGTAATCATTTATTCTTACTTTTTGATATTCCTTCCAGACATCCTTATGTAAGGGAACGCCTGCATCCCCCTCCAGATATACTTCTTCCTGTAAAGCCTTACCCAGCAGATAAGAGATACAGACCATGCCTGCCATCTGCCGGTTTTTGCTGCTCTTTGCATTCACACCATAATATCCCGTATATACCGCCTGCAGACTATTGTCCTCTCCTGTAACCGGAACTACTGCAATCTCCTGTGATGGAGTTGCCTCCAGCGTTACACTTCTGATCTGACTAAAATCTGAAATGCCGCCTAATATTACCGCAAGCTTATCTGTATTACTTCCAAACCTTGTATAATCCTTTTGTATCTCATAATCTGCAGTCAGAGAATCCAGCTCATCGGGCACGACCACTGTTTCAGGTGTGTCTCCGTTATTCAGGTATTTTTCATAATTTTCATATACCACAGCAATATCCAGCCCTGTTGGGATTTCACAGGGATAGGTTTCCCTTACATTCTCTGACAGGAAAGGATAATCCTCATAGGACAACGTCCGGTACAGAGCTTTCAGATCACTGCAGTATGTGTCAGCCTCCAGCGTATCAGTTGCAAACACATCCGGGAGCGCATCCCCTTTACATGCCTGTGCTATTTTTTCTCCATATTCCTTCTGTGGGATCTCCTGCACATCCAGAGTAATGGCCGGACAGAACTTTTCAAAATTTTCCTTCAGCTTAGCCGCTTCTTCTCCGGCTTCTGTATCGCCTGTCTTAAGCCATACTGTTAAGGTATCTTCTTTGATATCTGCTACCTTTATTTTCCCTTTTTGTGTATACAGACGATATCCTGCTGCTCCTCCAATCGCTACAGCCATTACAAGCAGAAGCGCCACACAGCTTATCATTGCTTTTTTTGCCGCTCTCTTTTCTTCTGCTTCTCCCGGTTCAAAAACCTTCTTGTCATTCAAAATTGCCTGCGCAAATTCACCGGCCGTCTGGAATCTTTCTTCCATCTTTACAGCCATTGCTTTCAGCAGGATCTTTTCCATATTTTTGTCGATTTTTACCCCCAGAGAGGTCGGTCTTTTCAATTCATCTTTTACGTAACGGTCAGAACCTTCTTCCGGTCTGATACCGGTAATCATTTCATAAAATATGGCACCGACCGAATAAATGTCCATAAAAGGGCCCTGCACCTGATCCTGCAGATATTGCTCTGGAGCCGCATACCCTACCTTAATAACAACCGGTATGACAGCACTGCCATTCTCCTCATTTAAAAAGCTGGCTGCGCCAAAATCAAATATTTTGATCCTGCCTTCTCCCAGCAGAAATATATTATCCGGGCTGATATCTTTATGTATGATCTGTTTTCTGTGTATCTTATCCAATGCCCTCAGGATAGGAACAATATAAGTCACTGCCTCTTCTACGGGAATCCTGCCTTTCTGACGCATATAGTCTTTCAACAGCTGCCCTTCTATATACTCCATAACGATATAGGCTGTGTTATTCTCCTCAAAAAAGGCATATACATTTACGATATCCTCCTCTTTTGAGAATATAGCCATATTCTTGGCTTCCTGCAGGAAACGTTGCAGATGTATCTCATATTCATCCTTTTTGTCTCCGGAACAAATGCCGACCTTTGTCTCACCCGCTGCACGGTTTACCAGTCTTGCCGGAAACAACTCTTTTACAGCTACCATGATACTTAGTACTGCATCATATGCCCGGTATGTGATACCAAAGCCGCCACTCCCGATACAGGTTCCGATGATATATCTTCCTTTTAAAACAGTTCCGGGAATCAGATAACTTGCCTGTTTGGGTGGTGTGCCCTCAATATACCCACAAAAAGGGCACACCTCATATTTTCCTTTTATCTTAAAGCAATGAAAACATAAATCCGATGTCACTTTTCATCCTCTTGATCAAAATCATTTGCATCATTTTTATTGTCATAGTTTAATTTTGGTTCACTTGGTGCTGTTGTACCAGTATTTGTGTTTACCTCTGTTGGCTTTTCCTTTGTTTCCTTTGGCTTTTTGCCCAGACTGACTACAACTGTTACCGTACTTCCCGGTCTTACACCACTTCCTTCACCCGGATTTGTCCGGATTACCTTGCCTGCATCCACAGAATTGCTATACTCGCTCGAATAGCTGACCTGAAGGCCTCTTCCTGTGATTGCAGATGCTGCGTCTGCCTTTTTCTTTCCTGTCACAGACGGGATTGATACAAGCTCCGGTCCTTTACTGATTACAGCTCCTAATACAATCTGCGTTCCATCTTCTGTGACAGGGCGCAGTTTTTCGCCAGTCTGGTGATCCTGCAGACGAATAATGCGTCCTGCAGATACGGTATTACTGAATTCTCTGTTTCCCACCTCTTCCAGACCATAGGTAAGCGCATCCAGGTTTCCTTCCTGTTCTGCCAAAGCTGACAGCTGTGTATCAGCCTGATCCATTGATAATCCGGTCAGATCCGGTATCTCTAGAAGTGGTACTGTCTGTTCATAATCTCCCTTGGATACCACAATCTGAAAAACGCTTCCCTGTGGCACTACTGCTTCCTCTGCGCTCTTTCCGGAAAGATTCAGAACCTCAGCCCCATCCTTTACCTGAATGATCTGTCCACGTGTATACTTCTGGCTGTCTTCTCCCTGTGTATAAACATGTTCTGTCATGGACTCATCTATAGAAAGCTCACGTTCCCGCAATAGTGCAGTAGCTTCCCGTTCCGTCTTTCCCAGAAGATCCGGCATTGTTGTTCTGCTGCTTCCTCCACTGATGGTAATTTCGATCACACCGTCCGAACCGATCTCTTCACCGGCTTCCGGTGTCTGTGATACAACATCATTTTCTTTTAAACTGCTTGGTACCACATCACTTACCTTGATCATCATTCCTTTTTTTCCGGCTTTTTGCTCTGCATCTTCTTTTGTATTTTGCAGAAGATTAGGTACTGTTCCGCTTCCTTCTCCCAATCTTACGGATTCACTCTGTGAACGGGAAACAAGTAGTACAACACCTCCCACAACAAGAAGACAGACAATTCCAATGGCTGACAGTAATACCACCATGTTTTTCTTTCTTTTTCCGGTCGTTATTTTTGCCTTCTGTCTGCTTCCTGTCCGCTCCACATGCTGCGCCAATAACTGCTGCTGGAACTGCGCAATATCCTGTGTACGTTCTTCCGGTTCAAACTGCAATGCGTTTAAAATTGCATTCTGACCACTGACAGGCATATCCGGCTGTAATTCTCTTGGTGGAATCATTTGTGCATCCATTGCACGCTCTACCGCATCCGGCACTTCTTTTCCCGTGACCATCCTGTATAGCAATGCAGCTATTGCATAAACATCTGTGTATGGACCGATCATTCCATGATTCTGACACAATTCGATCGGACTGTATCCTTTTCTTGTTACCATAGAACGTGGAACTCTTTCCACCGCCTCTCCGGCTCTGAACATTGCGTAACGATATCCGCCTACTCCCATGATTGCAATTCTTCCGTCCGTTGTCAGAAGGATATTCTCCGGACAGATATCCTGATGGTAAATCCCCATTCTATGTAACGATTCTACTCCTGCCATGATTTCCAAAATAATCTGCTTGGCAGATTCATAAGGGAAAATATGCTCCTGCTCCAACAGCTCCTGCAATCGTTGTCCCTGCAAATATTCTTCAATGTAATATCCTGTTCCGTTCTCTGCAAAAACATCAATAACTTTTGGCAGATTTGCAAGCTGTATTTCCTGCTCCTTCATAAGCACTGCTGTATTTAAGAATTCAGAAATTCCTTCTCCGAAACTGCCTGCAACAGACTGCTCACATGTGATCAGCGGTACTCCCGGCTGTCTCGTTACCATAGCTGTAGGCATATATTCCTGAATTGTCACTTTGCAGTTTCTTTGAAAATCCCATCCTATATATGTGATATGGACCTGATCCCATGAAACAGCCTTTCCTACTAAATATCTTCCATTTTGCAGCTTACTTTTACCCGGCAGAAGATGATAACTGCTTTTCACGCCTTCTGACTGTACACAACCGCAAAATGGGCAAATTTCCTTTTCATCCCGCATCTTTGCCATGCAATTAATACAAAGCTTCATTTTCCCTCTCCTTATAACAACCTATTATTTTTTAGCTGTGATGATATTGGAATATTCACTGTATACTTTCTTTTTTCCATTCAAATAATAAGTTCTGACTTTATACTGTGTCCCCTTCACTGCCCGTGTCTTCTTTACAGAAGTCTGACTTTTCATACCACTGGTTGTATAAAATACTCGTGTAAACTTTTTCTGTCCTACTTTCTTTTCCCACAATTCCATACCTGCAATTTTCTTATCTGTTTTACCATATTTAAGAATCAGGTTTGTTTTGTTTTCCTTCTGTTTTATCTTAATAGCTGCCGGTCTGTTTACATACTTAATAGTATTGTTTTCACATGTAAACTGGAATGTCTTTCCCTGTGTCAGGTTTGAAACAGTTTTTTTCTTTCCCGGCTTAACTGTGACTGTTTTTTTCTTATTATTTTTATCCTTATAGGTTACTTTATAAGCCTTTGCTCCTCCCTGTGTTTCTATTTCCACAGAAACCTTTGTTGACGTTTTATAAGTAATGGAGAACCAGACTGCATAGAAAGTCGTATTTTCTGTCAGCTTCTGGTCTGCGCTGTCTGTCAGGATATTTCCATTCTGATCTGCCCATCCGAGAAATTTTCTTGTCTTTGTACTCTTTTGTTTTTCTACCAGATTCTGAAGCTTTGTATAACCGGTATCTTGTTCCTGTTGTCCCGTATACACCGTATCTTCTCCATCCTGAAAAGTTACTGTATAACTCTTCTTTACCGGAGTAGTCGGTTTTGATGGAGTAGTAGGCTGTGATGGTTTTGATGGCGGTACAGGCGTATCCGGTTTATCCGAATCTACCTGATCTGCATTCTTTTTCCAATGTGCAGTCAGTGTACAATCTTCTTCCAGCACTGTATCTTCCGTAACCTGATTATTCTTTTCATCAAACCAGCCTTCCAAGGTATATCCCTCTCTGGCAGCAGTCGGAAAATTTGATATAGCTGTTCCTATTTTCAGTTTCCAGTTATCTGTTCTCGCACCGTCATAGCCGCCATAGAATTTTACCGTTATGTTTTCCTGCTCCCATTCAGCAATCAGATATAACTTTGCTGAATTATCAGAAATTCCATTTTGTGACAGACTATGGTCTGCTTCAAGCTTTATTCCATCCAGTGCTCCGATGTGCCAGCCTTTAAAGATATAATCTTCTCTTGTCACTTCAGGCAGATTTTGTATGATCTCATTTACACTAACTACTTTTTTATATGACTGTGGATCATTATCATCTCCGTATACAAGTCCTATTCCACCATTTGGATTAAATATCAGTGTTGCTGCATCGGTCGGGATCGTATAAAGGATCACCATAAGACACAACAGCATAAAACTAATTCCTTTTTTCCATCTATTTTTCATTCTTTTCTCCCTCCTGCTCTTCTCCATATGCCTTAAATACTCCATATTTTCTTGTATCCATCTGTATCTGATTGCTGATATGGGTACTGATATTTCTTGTCCCGATCACTTCAATATTATCTGTAATGTATTTCACATTATAGGTATCCAGATTTTCCATATATTCCTGGAAGGCTCTTCCGTTTACAGGTAATGCATAATCCTGCTTTAAATACAGTTCTCTCTGTGCAGAATTTCCTAACAGGTAATACAAAAACAACATACATGTTTTTTCCTTGTTCCGGTCATCACTTTCTTTAACGGCATAACAGTTTGTAAAGGAACACAGCAATTTCCCATCTTCCACAATCGGTAAGATTTCAAGCTGCTCTTTCTTTTCCGATACAAGTTTATCCTGCACTCCTTTATACACGGAAAGACTGCCGGCCACCGCATTCAGTGGTCGAAGTGTGTTACTCATCTTCTCATAAACCTTATCCTTACTGCCGACCGTATCAATCCATCTGCAATTTTTTTCTCCGGTCTCTTTTTCGACCTCTTTTATTCCGATGTAATCTGTTTGTTCCAACGGCTCCTGAGAAGCATTTTTATAATACACTGCCAGCTGAAACCCTGTCGGGATCTCTGTCTTCTTTATATAATTTTGTTTATAGATATCTGTAAACAAATACGATACATTATCCAGTTTTTTCACAAGTGGCTCCAGGTCAGCCTGCTGCAGTTTCCTGTCTGATTTCATATAGTCTGTACAATAGATATCCGGGAGTTTATCGTCTGGTGTCTCCAGCAGCTTCTGCTCATAAGCATCTTCTCTGATATAATCAATATACAGATTTACTGTCGGATACTGTTCTTCAAAGCCGGCTTTTAAATCCTTCTGTATATTATTTCTGCCTTCCTTTCCCACATCTACTGCATCATCCAATACCAGCCATATGCGGATTGAGGTTCCTTCCTTTGGTGTATAATGCATCAGATCTGCACGATACATCTGCCATGCTACAATTGCTGTTGTTACAATCAAAACAAAAGCTGCCACCAATCCAATAATTGTCACTTTAGCATTTACATATCTCTTTCTTGTCTTTTTCCCTTCCCTGATAACACCAAGAAATTCTTCAACACTTTGGAATCTGTAATCCACCTGCAGTTCCATTGCCTGCATGATAGCTTTTTCAATATTTGGATTTATCTTGATTCCAAAGGATGATGGTTTTTGTAGCGCAACGTCTGCCAATCGATCCTGTGCACTGATCGGTCTTACACCCGTTACCATCTCATAAAGCAATGCACCTGCCGCATATATATCGATCGTTGGCTTTGGTGTGTACTCACTACGATACTGTTCCGGCGGAGAATAACCATCCTTGATCACTGCCTCATACATATTGCTGTCATCTTCACTGTCCAGATAAGCTGCTCCAAAATCGATCAATTTGATATGATTGCCTTCACAGATAAAAATATTGTCAGGACTGACATCTCGATGGATGATCCCCTGTTTGTGTAATTTTTGCAACGCTTCCAGAACTTCTCTTTCAATGCTCAGCGCATCTTTTACTTCCATTTTTCCGTACTGCTGCAGATAATCACATACTCTGAGACCTTCAATATACTCCATGGCAATATAAGCGGTTCCATTTTCTTCAAACCAGCTATATACCGTTGCAACTTCCGGTTCATTAGAAAAATTTGCCTGTGTTTTGGCTTCATTGATAAACCTTGCTTTACGTCCCTGATACAAATTCTCCTGTTCCTCGGAAAAAACATGTACCTGTTGACTTCCTTTTCCACGATATACTATGGCATTGGGATAAAACTCTTTAATTGCGACCACAATATCCAGTGTTACATCGTATGCTTTGTATGTAATACCGAATCCTCCCATGCCTATTTCGCCACCTATGATATACCGTCCGTTTAAAATCGTTCCCGGCGGTAATTCAAACAGCTTTTTAGGGCCATCTCCTATTGTATGTCCACAACAAGGACATACTCTGGTTCCATTTAACTCATGAAAACACCATAAACATAACCGATTCAAATCTCTCATTTTTTATCCCACCCATTATCTGCTATCTTTAGAAACATTGCGTAATACGATTGTTGTAATTACGCCACATATCAGCATATATCCCAACATGACCACCATACAAATCAAAATATGCTCTTTTGTACATTCAAACATTTCTTCCGTCTGCCGCTCATACATTGGAAAGTCTTTTTCCATCTGTGTGATCATATTATTTAAGTCTGTCAGGCTGCCTAATCCCTCGACTGACCATTTACTGATTGTACAATATGCGATCTTGCTTCCCAGACCGTGCAGTTGGAATAAGATACCTGAAAACAGCAACTGAATGATCAATAAGAATGGAGCAACTGTCATTGCTTTATCGCCGCTTTTTACCAAGCCGGAAACTACAAGCCCCATTGCCATTGAAGCAAGAATCGTAAGCCACATCAAAAGTATCATTTCCACCTGCGCAGGTTTGAATAAAATACCTTTTTCAGGTGTTCCCACCGCAGCCATAAAAATACCGGTCAACAAAAGTGCCTGTATCAGACCGATCATGATCTGTATATTATATTTTGAAAGAATATAGGCATATAATTTCAGATTTCCCATATACTCTCGCTTTAAAATAACTCTTTCCTTACATATTTCCTGAATAGAATTAAATAATCCGATCCAGATTCCGGCGCAGCTCAGTGCAAACAATATCGATTTTGTATCTCCGTATAACTCGAATACATCATCTGCAGCTACGATTGCAAGCAGAACAGCAATCAACACGGGCTGCAACAAGAGCATCAACAGACGCGGCTTGTCATTCCAGATCAATTGGGCATAACGGACAGTCAGTATCATCATCTGTCTGAAACCATTTACTCGACCTTTTCGTGTATCAATCTGGCTTCTCTGCTGCTGTTCTTCCTCATTCATGACACATTTTGCAAACTGATCTGCCCAATACCCCGGCTGATCGGCGATCATATTATAAATATTTACAAGATCATCTGTCTGGAAGAAAAGTTTAGCCTGCTCCGTTGTACCACAGAAGCACAATCTTCCGCCCGGTCCCATAAAAATAACTTTATCGCATAAATGCAGGTTTTGTGTTGTATGCGTTACCATGATAATGGTTTTGCCCTGCGTTTTTGATAACTTGCTCAATGTCTGCATCAGTTTCTTTTCCGTTCCCGGATCAAGGCCTGATGTCGGTTCATCCAAGAAGAACAGACTCGGATCGGCTAACAGTTCCACAGCGATACTTGCACGCTTTTTCTGACCGCCCGACAATTTTCTGATATAAGTATCCTGATGTTCGCTTAATTCCACCATTTGTAAGACTTTATCTATCCTGCTTCTGATCTCTTCTTTGGATGTATCAGGAGGCATTTTCAGCTTCGCCGTATAATAAAGCATTTTCCGCAAAGTCAGATTTTCATAAATGATATCCTGCTGTGGCACATAACCGATCATGTTTTTCAACACATGAAAGTTTTTCTGTAATTCGATCCCATTACAGTAAACTACACCTTCTACACGTTTATCAAAACCGCTGATCGCATTCATCAACGTCGATTTTCCTGCGCCGGATCCCCCAATGATCGCCACAAATTCATTACTTCCGATATCCAATGTTACATTGGTAAGGATCTGCTTTCTCTGGCTACCTCTGCCAACATATTTATTGATATTTCGGACACCAAGTGATATGCCTTCTCCGGAATTTTTGTAATACAGGCAACCATGCGTATAGATCATCTGCGAATGGAAAATTCTGATTACATCCTTTTCCTTTAAAAGATATGTTCCTTTTAATATTGCACCATTGACCAACACACCGTTCAGGCTGTGATTATCTCTGATCTGATATCCGCCCTGACACTTTTCAATAACTGCATGCAAGCGGGAAACCGATGGATTATCCAGTACAATATCATTATCAGGGTTACGCCCGATCCTGATAACATTTGCCTGAATTGGAAATCTTCTCCATACACCGTTTTCTTTAATTTTGTTATATAAGAGCAAAACACTGTCTTCATTGCCGTTTTTATAGAACTTGATCTTTAAAACAGCACCGTCCTGCAATGGATAATAATTTCTGTTTCCTCTTAAAAATTTATTTGCGCCGATCCCTTCTACAAAAGTTCCGTTTGTACTACCGAGATCCGCAAAATACATCTGTCCATCAATCAGTTTGAATTTCCCGTGGGTGCCTGATACAACCGGGGAATGTAGCTGTATATCATTCTCTGCATTCCTACCGACTGTTACTCTTTCCTTTCCAAACTGTGTCAGATCGTATTCTCTTACCTGCTCACCGCTGTCAATTACCAATAAATTGTGTCTGTCTGTTATTCCGTCTACTCCCACTTTTGTTCCTCGCATCCAGCCACTTTATCCAAGTCGTATCACATTTTTCTGATCACCCAGACTAATGGTCATCCCTCTTTGTAATATATATTTTTTATGTCCTATCATCCGTTTTTTATATTCAACATAGGAGCCATTACTTGAAAAATCCTCTACCTCATATGCCTGAAGCAACGGGCGATAACAAATACTCATATGCCGCCTGCTTACTGTATTTCCCTTGATCAAAATGTCACAAGAATTAGGATCTCTTCCCAAAATGATCTGCTTTTCATCTCTGATCCTATATATTGCACCTATTGACGATCCTTTTACCACAACAATGGCGCCTGAATCCTGATAATTCATCGCCAATGATGTAGTAATAAATGCACTCTGGTCACTCTGTTTTACCATCTGCATCTCCTATTCAACTCGAATACAATTCACTTTATCTCCCAAAGCTATCATTGTGCCACGTGGTACAAACTGCGTCTGATTGCGCATGATCCTTCTTGTTCCCTGTATGTAAGTACCGTTGGAAGAATAATCTGTCACGCGGAATTGTCCCGTCAGCTCATCAAATGCAATACTGCAATGCTTCCGGCTGATCTTTTCTGACGGGAAGATCACATGACTGACTGCCGGGTCACGTCCTACGATAATCTCTTCTCCCGGTTCCAAATTTACAGTTGCTCCTTCATACATTCCGCTAAGGACACGCAATACAGGCTGGGGGATTTTTCTTACTATTCCCACATCTTCTTTTCTGACAAATATAAAAGCCAGAACAGAAGTGATCACTATACAAAGCATTAAAACAAACTGTACATAAATACCCGGGCCAAGACTGTTCCTATACACCTTTGCCAGTTCATTTCCAAACATTCCCGTTACGCTTTCTGCATGAAACAGAGATAAAAATTCTCCTGCCACCGATTGATCTATGACATCTTGTACTGTATTTTTGATCTCCTTTGGAATAATCGCAAAATGATTAATGATCGTACCTATCAGCGTTACACCGGTCAATATTGCCTGGATCAGATACTTTTTATTTGTTCTCAAAAGAAGGAGTACTAAATCTACTGTAATGATCACATATGGAAGAAGCACGATCACAAAGTATCCAAAGACTAATCCTGCTGCATCTTCTTTTAAAGATAAAACAGCTTTTAACAACTTAAAAATGGAGAAATTTGTACCGTCGATCCACTTATCCACATCACCGAAAAAGCTGCTGAGACTTCCGGTAATAGCACTTAAATTCAAATGGATCATTGGCAGTGCCAGGCTGATGTAAAACAATATGCCAAGCACCAGTAATATGATTGTGTATACTTTCTTTTTCATTATTTTCCCCTGTTTTCTGTTTTGGTTTTATTAACTACTCTTCCTCAAGTTCATCCCAGCCAAAGCTCTCATCGCAACACGGTACAAACAATAATTTTGTCTTTCCTATTGTGAGTACATCTTTTGCCTTTAACTCTTCTGCAGTTAAGACCACTTCATCATTTAAATAGAACAATTCTCTGGATTCTCCTGCCTGAACCATGAATTTTCTTCTTTTTGGCTCATATAGCACAATGGCATGTTTTTCTCTGGAAACAGTTGCGTCTCCCGTCAGAACAACATCCATATTACTTGCACGTCCGATAAAGTTTCTGCCACTCTTCAATTTGAATCCTTCTCCAAAGGCCTCTCCTTTAATACAAACCAACCATCCAACAACTGGTTCATGTCCTTTTTCCGTTGCATAAAAGGACTGCGTTTTCATATCATCATCGTCATCCGGCGGCACTGTTGGATCGCCTGTAATTCCGATATCTATAGGTGATATACTTCCCATATTCCCAAAGTCAGGGCGTATCATAGATGAGACCATTGGTGCACTATCTTCCATTCTACCTGCCGGTACCGTTCTACTTCCTTCCGTACCTCCCATAATTCCCACTGTTTCATTACCTGACTGTGCGTTCATTTCCTGGCAATGTGGACAACTTGCAAATTGATCCGCATCGTAAAAATGTCCGTTTTCACATCTCTTCATGTTCATAGTTATTTCCTCCCACTCGTTTAAAATGATAAATTATTGTATTGAATCAACACAACAGATGTGTTGTCCTGTCCTCTTTTGCTTCTTCTGCTTGCCTCGTCAGTCAATGCCTGCGCTGCCATCTGCATATCAAATTTATGATAATTCAGTACCTCCAGAATCACATCCTCTGACAGTGCTCTATATAGGCCATCACTACATAAAAGAATCCGATCCTGATCTTTTAGCTGTATTGTTTTAATATCCATGAGCGCCATATCTCCCATGCCTAGAAAACTGATCAGCGCCTCTGCCTGTTTTCCTTTTTTCTTATATTCAGCCATTGACATGCTGCCTTCTTTCATCATCCGATCCATGGTCAGACGATAATTATGTAATTCATTCAGAGGCTGTATCGCATCATTACGGATAAAAAAAATCCGGCTATCACCAATTGACAGAAAATGCAGGATATCATCCTGAATGATCGCAGCTACCATAGTGGTTCCTGCATCCATGTCATTGCCTCTTTCATCTGTCAACCTGCTTACAATGCCATCAATCTTTTGTCCTTCTCTTCTAAAAAAAGCAGGTACATTACTGATGGGTACACTGTTAAAGTAATCCTCTGCCAATGTCCGGGCAGCCAGTGCACTTGCCTTTTCTCCACCTTCCAGTCCACCCATACCGTCACATACAATACCAATTCCGCCATTTTCATCAAACTGACCGAATATGGTATCCTGCTGCATTTTACGATGCCCGATGATACTGGATGTGCCCACCATGATCTTTTGAATTTCTTCGTCTTCAAAATAATCATCATTTTCATTTTGTACTGTAATAATATCTGACTGATTCATATCATCCATATTGCACACCTACCTTTAATTTCATTACACCGGCTCCAAGTTCTATCACTGCGCCATCTGTCATTTCATAAGTATGATGCGGCAACAGATGCACATCATTTCTATAAGTTCCGTTTGTAGATCCCATATCTGTTATCTGAAAGCTGTTTGTAGCCGTTACATACCTGACCGTAATATGTTTGTTACTGATCATCTGACTTCCCTGTGTAACAATATCATCCTCTTCCGACCTGCCCAAAAGCACATTTTTATCCGGTGGCAAATACCATTTTGCATGGTTCATGATCCCACTCACTACCTCAACATATGGTTTTGCTGCCGTCCCCGTCATAGACGGTCCGATACCGCTGATCGAAGGAAGTCCACATGCATCGGAAATTGCATTCCCAAACTCTGCCGCAGTCTGTATACGGTCTTCTACCTTTAAGATGAGACCTCTGTCTATTGCATCCGATAACGCCGGTGTGATCCCATATCCCATATCTTTTAATTTTACATATGTGACTCCTGAAGCGCGTTCCGGTGCAGGTGGCAAGGACTGTCCCGACAGCAGGAAATACAACGTTCCCGCCAACGCGTAGACGTCTGTATATCTTCCCTGTTTTCCTGTTGAAATATACTGTTCAGGCGGCGCAAATCCCGGTTTTAATACAATTGAGAATTTCGAATTTGCGCCATCTAAATTTTTAGCGCTTCCGAAATCTATCAGTTTTATTCCCTCATCACGCATGATCATTATATTTTCAGGGCTGATATCCCTATGAAATATATGCGTTTTGGAATGTACCTGCTCCAATGCAATACATGTTTTACTGACAATTTCGACTGCCTTTTTTTCCGCCACTCTTCGATTTGGATATAATTTGGCATAGTTACGCAGCGTAAGACCCTCTATATATTCCATTGCAAAATACGCTGTGTTATTTTCCTGAAAATATCCGATCAGAGAAACAATCTCCGGAATGTCTCTGCATTTATACAATGCTTCCGCTTCTTCATAAAAGCGTTTTCTGCCATGCTGGTAAATTTTCCGCTTACTCTCATCCGCTACTACAAGTTCTGTACTGTTTACCTGCCTTACAGCAATATTTAAAGGCGCATACTCTTTGATAGAACACCTCATCCGCATCTTATTGTCATACGCCGCATAAGTAATACCAAATCCACCCGCACCCAAGATCGCACCCAGCAGAAATCTTCCGTTTCCTACCGATGTAAACGGTGCCAATGCCAAATCATTTTTCTTTTTTATCCGATACATTCCATTATCAAAATGACATACGGGACATATCGAAGCTCCCCCTGTTTCTGAAAAACAATTAAGACAAATATCACTCATGACATTACCCCTTCTACCATCTTACCTGCATTTCAATCATACCTGCACAGATGGTATCACCCTGTTGTAATTTGCGTTTCTGATGAATTCTGACTCCGTTTACCATCGTTCCGTTTGTTGTCTCCAGATCCATTATGTAAAAACCGTCTCTTCCCTCTTCAATCGCAAAATGTTGACTTGATAAATGTTCATCCTGAAAAGACAGATCACATATTTCCTTCGATCTGCCCACAATCATGCTTCCACTGACAAGCATTGGTAATTCCTGGATCAGACCTTGTTTATTCTTGACCAGAAATGTAATTTCATGTCCCTGAACCTGATCACGGATCACATCCACATGTTTTTTCACTTCAATCTGTGAACCTATGACCGGAGTACCATCTACCATAACGACACCTTTGTTTTTCTTGATCTTTAAATAGATCACGATAATGATTACTGCAGTGACCAGAACCAATAGAATTACAAGTCCATACAACCAATATGCTTTTGCAAACTTTACAAACGGGCTATCCTCTTTTAATCCGTCCGTGATTGTAAAGTTATCCGTTCCATCTACAGCATTCATCTGTGCAGACTGGTCTGTAATATTCCGATAAGAAACTTCATAATCTCCATTGTAAAAAGCATCTCCAAAAGTTAATATTGCCTGACACTTTCCGCTTTCACTGTAAGAGATCATAGCAATCGACAATACACTGTCATCATCAATCTTCTGTACTACATAATTGTCCTTGCTCTCCGCACCCTGAACAGGTTCACTGAATGTTACCGCAACACTTTTGTTGGATATCTGCTCTACACTTGTTTCAGGCTTTGTCGTATCTTTTTCTGCTTTATCTGCCAGAACTTCCACAGTTTCCGTTAGTGCATCTCCCACTGTGATGGTTAAGGGCTGCAATGTCTGATAACTTTTGTTGCTTGCAGCTTTTAATGTCAGCACCTTGGCTTCCTGTAACTTGTTTTGTAACTTTGACAGTTCATCTGTGGTCTGTCCATCTGCCAGCACTGTTAAATAACCACCTGTAGCACGGCTGAATTCACCAAATTCATTGATATACGGATTTCTCTCTCCACGCTTATTCTGCTCAACAGCATATCCGTATACACAGAGGCCTGCTTTTTTCAGCGTATCCAATGCCTCATTATTAGTGGTTTTATTTTCTGTGTAATCTTCTCCATCTGTGAAAACAACTACTATTTTTCTGCGCATCATATCTTCATCTGCTGACGCTAACTGTGCAGTCTTGTCAATTGCCTGGAAAAGAACAGTTGTCATGTCCTTATTTTCCAGCACATTTATCTTATCTTCGATATTCTGACCCTTATCTGCTTTTTCAAATACAACCTGAACAGCATCACCAAACGTCAAAAGTGTCATTGTATCTTTTTCATTCATGCTCTGCTGAAACTGTAAAATTCCCTCTTTCATGTCCTGAAAATAAGAATCCGCTATAGATGCCGATATATCTATAAGGAAATAATAATCCATGCCCTGCGTCGCATCGTACGGTTTGATATCTGAAACCTGCATTTCCTGTCCCGCAAATGTAGCTGTAACATCATCTCCGGATTCTTCCGCATAATAATAAGCCTGCATAGTCGGCATGTATGCATGTGTCTGTTCAATCCGCAATCCCTTATCTGCATCTACTATACCGTTTTCTTCTGCGTAAACCGGTGTAATTGTCAGAAATAACAAGATTATTGTCAGTATTGCACCCTTTATTTTTCCCATTTCCTCATCCCCCTGCAAAATGCTATAAATTCCAGTTTTGTCGCTCCAAGCGAAATAATATCCCCTGTTGACAGCCTTTGTGGTTCTGTCAACATGGCATCATTCAGATAAACCAGATTTCCATCCTGTGGCATAACAAAAAATTCATTTTTGTTATACTCATATACCACTGCACAATGTGCATCTCTTGAAATCTGTCTGTCTTCTTCCAGATATATATCCAGACTTCTGCTTCTGCCAATCTTATTAAATCCATAATGCAGACGATAATCCCGTCCCTTTTCCGGTCCATCTACACAAACCAGCCATCCCGTCACAAAATCATTTCCTTTATTGACAGAAAAAATACTGATCGTCTTTTCATCGTCATAATCAACATCTGTATAACCTTGTTTTTCTCCAGTCTTTAAATGGATTGCTATGGCTTGTTCTATTAGGTTATCTGACAAACTGACTGTATGTTCATCTCCGTCCGCCAAATCAAGCTGATTCGCACAATGCGGACAGGCACTGTATTTTTCATTATCATAAAAATGTCCGTTTTCACACTTTACAACTGCCATATTTATATACCCTCCCAACTTATAACAATGCTTGCAGATCAGCCTGATACTTCCGACTAACCGGAATGACTCTGTTTTCTATTGTCACTTCTGTACGTGATACAGCTGTAATAAAACTTTTATTTACCAAATAACTTTGATGACACCTGAAAAAATTGTTTTTTTCCAACGTTTCCTGAATATCATCCAATTTTCCATAAAACTCTATATCCTCATGTAACAAATGCGCTATGATCTTTCTTGTATTGCTTTCAAAGTACATAATTTTTCTTATCGGTACTCTATTGATAACGCCTTTTACATTAACATTCAGATACGCCTGTACCCGTTCCCTTTCGTCCAGATATCTATTTAACTCTGTCAAAAATCGCGTTTCATCCAGAGGTTTTAACAGGTATGAAAATGCCTTATACAAATATCCTTCATAAACATGTGTCTGTGAAACGGTAATAAAAATAATATCTAAATCTAACTGTTCCTTTCTAATATAATCAGCCAGTCGCATTCCATCGGTATCTGGCATATGTATATCGAGTAAAAGCAGATCATACTGTTCCTTTAGTTGTTGTGCTGCATGGAAGAAGGCTCTCCCACTTTCAAACTCTGAGACCCTAAAATCACATCTGGAAAAAATAGCCTTATTTACTAATTGTCTGATTTGCTTTCTACATTTTTCATCATCATCACAAATTGCTATTTTCAGCATTTCGTCCCTCTTTTTAAACCCTTATTGCAATCGCTGAATAATTGTCCATATTACTTCCTCTTCCGATTTTCCACAGATATTCCTCCATTTTCAGCAACCACTTTTCCATGTCAGGTGCATGCTTTAATGTTTTCAGCATCACCTTTTCCTCAACCAGTTCCCAAAATCCATCTGTACATAGTAAAAAGGAGTCTTTTCCCCCTGTCAGCATAACAGGCTGATCAATTTCGTACTGTGGTGTATCCCATTCTGTCCCCAACACCTTCAATACTCTATTTCTGTCCTCATGACCTCTGATTTCACTTTCTTTTATCTCTCCCAATTCAACCAACATTTGTGGCACACTGTGATCCCTTGTTCTGATCCACTGTTTTTTTCCAAAAAAGTGATACAACCGCGAATCTCCAACATGTCCCCATAATGCTTTTTTTTCGTCCATGATCAGTATTACCAGTGTTGTTTTCATTTCATTGGTTTTGTTCATCCGTTCCTGCACTTCCAATAACTTATTCTGAGCCTGCATAATACAGTTTTCAATGCATTGTTGTGAGAACTCTCCATTTTGCGAAAAATAATCCTGTATCGTTTTTACAACAGAAGCAGATGCCAGATCCCCTCCACCATGCCCCCCAAGACCATCAGCCAGAATAAAGCAGTACAAATCTTTATTCCTTGCTACTCCGATGGAATCTTCATTAATGCCTCTTTCTCCTTTATTGGTTAATAATTTGTATGTGATCATTTGTTTCCCCGTTTTATGTAATCTATTTTTCTGATTCTTATAACAATTGGATTTTACCAAAAATTAATAACCCGTTTCTGATTATGGCAAAAATAACACGTTCCCGGCAAAAATAACAAAAGCCCCGGATTTCCGAAGCTTTATATTTTCATCTTTATTTACTTTTCTGGCCTTAATTCATTAATACAACATATCTTTCCTTAGCTGCCTCAAAATATTTCCTGCTCACCATGATCTTACTTCCATTTTGCAAAATAATCCCTTTCCGCTGGAAACTGTCAATATAATGGAAATTTACTGCATAACTCTGATGTACACGGATAAAATAATCAGGCATCTGTTCCAGACATTCATCCATTTTCATACGAAACTTATGTGGAATACCATTCTGATAGATCAATACATTATGTTTCCTACTCTCCACATAAAAAACTTCTCTTGCATTCACTGCAAGCATCTTTCTTTTCGTATGGAAAGAGATCATCTGACTGTCTTCCATCATCCGGCGGTTCACGCACTCCACCACAGAGCTCTGCGAAACAGGTTTTGTTAATACATATGACTTATCCATCACATAAACAGTCTGCAGTTCCGGATCCATCTTCCACATCTGTTCAATCAGCCTAAGTTCGTTCCTATCATGATTGAGCTCTGCCACCAGTATATCTGGTCGCTCTTCTTTCTGTTTTAAAATTCTAACATAATAATCATTGAAATTTTGTCTTTCTGAGATTTCCTGTACTTCTCCCCTCTCATCAATGACCATCTCTTTTATAAGTAGAGTATTCTCTGCTGCCTTGCTGTCATAAATGCACACTCTATACATATAAATCCCCTCACTTATTCATTTGTATTGGATTATCCCTTGGTGATCCCTCATTTTCTCGAGTATAGCATATTATAATTGCTTTTTCACTCCTTTTGTCCCAGTTTACTCGTTTTTGGCAAATTTAACCATCATCCCGTCAAGATCAGCACTTTGTAGTTTTCATATGACATTACTTTCCAAGTACAAGCAGGACATTCTGTTAAAGTATTCTTCATCAAGGCTCATTGATAAAAATGTCCGACATTCCTGCAATGCTGGATATCTCTTTTTACAGGATATTTATTACTCACTTGGGATTGATAAGATTTGCTCCGCCATATCTGACAAGTATGAGTTTGATTATGACTTGAACGACATTCTTTCTATGCTCGTATATTCCAGAATTCTGGCTCCGGGTTCAAAAATGTTTTCCCTCGAAAGCTCCAAAGAGTTTCTTGAGCAGCCAAAGTGTGAGCTCCATCAGATATACAGAGCGCTTGAAGTTATTGCAAAAGAGAATGATTTCTTTCAGTCTGAACTCTATAAGAATTCTCAAAGTGTAATCAACCGAAAGAAAGATATCCTTTACTATGACTGTACCAACTATTATTTCGAAATTGAGGAAGAAGATGATTTCAGAAAATATGGTGTGTCAAAAGAACACAGACCTAATCCGATTGTTCAGATGGGCATGTTTATGGATGCTGATGGTATTCCACTTGCGTTCTCTCTCTTTGATGGCAATCAGAATGAGCAGCCTTCCATGTCTCCTCTGGAACAGAAAATCATAAAAGATTTTGATACATCAGACTTTATTGTTTGTACTGATGCCGGGCTGTCTTCTACTGCAAACAGAAAATTCAACAGCATTCAGGGAAGAGGATTTGTAACTACTCAATCCATCAAAAAACTCAAAGACTTTCTACAGGATTTTTGTCTTGATGATGATGGCTGGCATCTCTCCGGAAGTAAGAAAATATATAAATTGAGTGAACTTGATGACGAAGCCGATTACGACAAGGTATTCTATAAAGACAGATGGATTAATGAAGATGATCTTGAACAACATCTGATCGTTACGTATTCCATCAAATACCGCAATTATCAAAGAACCATAAGAGAACGACAGATTGAAAGGGCTCGAAAACTGGTAGAGACACCCTCTAAGCTTTCTAAAAAGAAAGCAAACGATCCGAAACGTTTTATCGAGCAGGGGCACTGCACTTCAGACGGCGAGATTGCAAGTAAAACAATCACTGCTCTCAACCAGGAACAGATTGATAACGAAGCTAAATACGATGGTTTATATGCAGTATGTACAAATCTTGAATACAATGTATCAAGTATCATTAAGATCAATCAGAAAAGATGGGAAATCGAAGAATGTTTCAGAATAATGAAAACAGAGTTTAAAGCAAGACCTGTATATCTTTCCAGGAAAGATAGGATTACTGCCCATTTCACCACCTGCTTTACTGCACTCGTCATATACAGGATTTTAGAATAGAAACTGAATGGCAAATACACCTGTGAAGAAATCATAAATACAATAAGATCCATGAATATGATGATAGCACCGGGCGAAGGATATGTTCCAACTTACATAAGAACAGACCTGACAGATACCTTACATGAATCATTTGGTTTTAGGACAGACTATCAGATTACCTCTCAAAAAAATATGCGAAAAATTTTAAATCAAACGAAAAAAAGGCAAAAATAAGCACATTTTTTTGAACAACAAAGTCTCGCAAATGGCGTATTTACGCAATCTGCGAGACTTTTACCTTTTTTAACTGTCAAAAACGGGTTTTTCACTCCTTTTGCCCCAGTTTACTCATTTTTGGCAAATTTAACCATTATCCCGTCAAGATCAGCACTCTGTAGTTTTCATATGACATTACTTTCCAAGTACAACGGAAATTTTAATTTCTTTTTCTATACTGCTCAGATCAAAATCCCCTCCATCTGCAGCACTGACATAAAGCTCATAAAGTGTACCCTCAGACAATGTATCCACTGCTGTGCCATTCTCGTCCCTGATTGACCATAGTTCATCAGAAACTTCTGCCATTGTGCCATCTGCCCTGTAAGCATAAAGCTTCAGATCTGCACTGCTTCCGGAGATATTATTCATACGGATCGCAACAGTTGTATTCGGATGTACATTTTCCACTGTTACAGTATAATGCCATCCCACAACATTACCCTCACCGCCATCTGCGGTAAAGCGTTCCTGTGTCAGCACATTCCGCGTTGCTTTATCAAGATCTACTTTCCGATAAGGCATTTCCGGGAGATATACAAACCGATCCTGCAGGCGCAGAAGCTCCAGATAACCGGTCGGGCAGTAAAGTGCATTACCGCTATTCCCTGCATACATACCGATAGCCATATTGTTATAGCCATATTTATCTGACACATCCATAGTAAATACTGTCTCACCTGTCTCAAAATCCAGAATAATGTACTGCCACATACCACTCTCCAGATCCTGTACATAGCCATAAATATATCCTGTTGCAGTAGAAAGCTTCATCATCGATGTATCACTCAGATCATTTCTGCACCAGATGCTTTTCATTTCATACCCATTATCCGTTCTGACTGTATCTACACGCTCTACACCCGGTGCGATCATGACATTTCCCTTGGTAAGCCAGTTCATATCATAAATATTGGCGTAGCTCTGAATAGAAGAATCACTGTCAGGATCTGCCAGACCGGCATTGCCTGCCCCAAACCAGTTACAGACAATCGTACTGACACTGCCCTCTCCATTGTCATAAACGATTGCAGAATTTTCTACAGATACCTGATATCCTTCCGGCAGCTCATCCAATACCGGAAGGCTTGCAGTAATTTCTCCTGTCTTCATATCCAATGCCAGCAGTTTGACCGGATCTGCATTATCAGTAAACATCACAAGATCAGGTGTCAGGGATGGGGAACAGCCGCCGCCCCATGCAAGACCACCACCAGTAGTTTTATCATTCTTGCCGCTGACCTTTGCGCCAACACTCTCGTAAGGTGTACACCAGACAGCCTCAACTCCATCATTTGCACGAAGCAGATAGCAGTTTTGATTTGTCAGAATGACCGCTCCGTCTTTCGAAGCTGCGATACCGTTTTCTGCACCTTCTCCCGGTGTCAGCTCATAAACAAAAACAGCTTTTTCAAGATCTGTCTGCTCTCCTCGCAGAATCGCATCAATGGCAGAATGTGCGATGTACCCCATCACACCCTGCTGTCCTCTTTCCGGATAAATACGAAATCCCCCCGTTGCGAACCAGAGATTCCCGTCATAATCAAAAACGACTGACAGAAGATTCTGCTCGAGTGTTTTCCCAAGTGCTGCCTCTGCTGCAGCTTTTATATCAATATCAAGAAGCTTTTTAAACTCCTGCAGAACATTGCCTTCCTCATCCGTTGCCTGCAGTATCAGCACATGGTTATTACTGGTAGGACAGACAATACGGTTCTCAGCATCCAGGAATGTATAAGAGCTCTGTATCACGTAATCGCTGCCATCGTGCTGCTTGGGCGAAAAGTATCCCAGTGTTTCCGTTTCCTCCGCATTCAGATCCCGGATAGCAATACCGCCGAGAAATGGAACAACAGCGTGCTCATAGCTGTCAAAATAAATAGCCGGTGAAGCATTTGCATTTGTTTTTTCATACGAAACATTAATCTCCGGATAAATACCAAGCGGCAGAATCTCATCTGTAGAATCGGTATTGTATCCATCATGATGAATATTGGCATCGCTTTTTGCCATATATGGATTTTCATCTATACGCTTTGCACTTAATGCCTTCACGGGAAGCGCTCTGCCTGTCACAGCCTCTGTATCCGTTGCAGCTTCCATATCCGTTGCAGTTTCCGTCTCCGTTGCAGTTTCCGTCTCCGTTGCAGTTTCCATATCTGTTGCAGTTTCCGTCTCCGTTGCAGCTACGCCGGTCTGCTGCTTTGTACCACAGCCGGTCAGTGTCAGCGCTGTTGCTGCGCAAAGCATTGCAGGCAGCAAAAATTGCAGTATTTTTTTCTTTTTCATGAATATATCCTCCATTATTTTATAGTGTTTGCTCTGGATCAATATGTTATTTTCCGGATCCAGTTTCTTGCCCTTTCTGCAGTCAGTATAAAAACAGCAATTATTCCTTTCAAGCACTCTGTCACAAAATCCCGTTTTTTGTCACGAATTCTCGTTTGTGTCAATACTTTGTGCTATAATTCAGATAGAAGCCATACAAAAAGGGGCATATACTGTATGAGAATTGCAATTGTAGATGATCTTGCCGCAGAACGGCACTTTTTGAGAGAACAATTAGAACAAAAGCTATACCGCATGGGCATACAGGCTGATATTTTGGAATATACATGTGGTGAAGCCTTTCTGGAAGCAGAACACAAGCTGCCGTTCTCTGTCGCTTTTCTGGATATTTATATGATGGGTATGACAGGAATAGAAGCTGCCAGAGAACTGCGAAAAACCGACACTGACTGTCTTCTGATCTTTACAACGACCTCAACTGACCATGCACTGGAGGGTTTTCAGGTTCGTGCCATGCATTATCTGGTAAAACCTTTTACTGCTGAAGACATTGATACATTGACAGATGAGCTGCTCACACGTATTGGACACACAGACAAATATATGGAATTAAAAGCAGAAGGAAGCCTGCTGCATCTGCGCTATCAGGATATCATTTATGCCGAGCATTTTGCTCATATCATATATGTCCACACTACTGTCTCAAAGGTACTTGCCACGCGCCAGACCTTTAAGGCATTTACAGCACCACTGACAACAGATCCACGATTTTTTATATGCAGTCGGGGTGTGATCGTCAATATGGAACATGCCGCCGATTTTGAGGGGTCCTCATTTTGTATGAAAGATGGCAGCCATATATTTGTCAGTCAGGAGCTTTTAAAAAATGCACGGCAGGCATTTATGGAATACCTGCTGCAAAGGGGGTGCATATCATGATTAATATGCTGCAACCAATTTTGGAGCTTTGTGTGGTGATCCCCGGCGTTATTCTCGCATATTTTCCCGTAAAATCCGGCCTGAAGCATCCAATACGGCAGATTATGATATGGCTTTTACCGCTTCTTCTGCTTCTTTGCATTACAGGGGGAAGTGTGTGCTATATAAAGCGGATCTCTACCATACCGGCACTTGCCCTGATCCTGTCAGTCACAACTTTTCTCTATATAAAAACGCTCCGGATCTCTCTGTGGAAATCCGGAACGGTAGCATTGTCTATTTGTGCTGTATTTGCCTGTATTAACAGTCTTTCAAGAGCTGTCAATGCCGTACTTCTTATGGATCTGCAGCCTATACAGGCTGATCCATGGCTCTGCCTGCAAGCCTCCATATTCTATAATGCAATTTGCTGGCTGCTTACCGCTGTCTTTTATTATCCGGCAGTCCATGCGGTAAAAGAAATGGTCGACGATGAGAATTTTGCACCGACCTGGTATGTATTCTGGGTTTTGCCGCTTATCTTCATTGCTCTGAATCTGTTTATGATCCCAAGATATTCAGGCACGCTTTATGTTGGACGAATTTTAAAAGGGTACTTCGTTCTCAGTCTTACGCTCCTGATTTTATTGCTCTGGTTCAGCGCGGCATTCCTGATCATGGCCACCATTCTGAACCGGAATGCAAGACTCCGGCAGGAAAACCAGCTTCTATCCATGCAGCAGCAGCGATATGAAAATTTAAAAGCTTCCATTGAAGAAATGCGACAGGCGCGGCATGATATGCGCCACCACCTGAACCAGATTTCCAGACTGGCAGAAGAAGAGAATCTTCCAAAACTCAAAGAATATCTTACCAGCACCATCTGCAAAATCCCCGATTTTGATATGCATTTGTGTGAAAATCAGGCTGCAGACAGTGTAGCAGGGTACTACTATGCACTTGCCAGACGGGAAAACATTCCATTTTCTCTGCGGCTTGATCTGCCTGCCAGACTCCCTGTTGACGAAGTAGATTTGTGTCTGGTTCTTTCCAATCTTCTGGAAAATGCACTTGAAGCAAGCCTGCGGATAGTTGACAGACCCCGGCATATCCGGATAACTTCCTACCTTCATGCCGGAAATCTTTTGCTGATCCAGGTTGAAAATACATATGTGGGAGAAATTTTGGAAAAAAATGGAGTTTTTCAGTCCTCCAAGCGGAAAGGAGAAGGCATTGGTCTGCAGTCCGTCCGTCACATTGCGGAAAAATCCGGCGGTGCCAGTACGTTTAGCCATCAAAATGGTATTTTCTGTGCAAAGGTCATGCTTTGCGGCAAATCATCTGCATAAGCAATTCGCCGGATGTCATCTGTAACATCCGGCGAAGCTTCTCAGTTATTTCACATAATACACCCTGTTCTCTTTTCTGGCAGGTTCTGCCGGATATTCCCCATCTATATAACCAAGTGCGCAATGCCCGATACCTTCATACTCTCCTTCAATACCAAGAGATTTCAGAAGCTTTTTGCCCCACTCAGTCTCAAATTCTTCCTTTGCACGATGGATCCAACAGCATCCGGTTTATATTTTCTGATACTTCTTCTTGTTTTCATTTTTGTAAGTACGTCGCTCATATTCAAAAACTCCTTTCAGACTTTTCGCAGATCCTGTCCGCTGTATTTATTATAGAAACACAAAGTAAATATATCATTTTCGCAAATAAAATACCAACTTGTCTGTTTTTTAACATTATGTTATATTAGACATAACATGAATTGATCTACAAAAGAGGGGGATTCTATGTACAAGTATAAACCTGTCCGTTACATTTTTCGTCTGCTCAACTTAATTATTTATGCTGCTGTCATATCATTTTCTGTTATTGCCATTCGTGATGATCTCCGCATTACCGATTTCATGACAACTATATTTAAAGATAACCTGATGGATTCTAAACGCAGCCTTTATCTGGCAATCTTTTTGCTCGTGAATGTCTGTATTATTTTACTGTTCAAGGTATTGAGCAAAGAAAAAACAAAGGCGCTGTTTTACTACATATGTGACTTTATCATCCGGTTGACTTTTTCTGTCCCGCTTGCTTTTATTACGCTTTATTTCTTATTCTATCGTCTGATGCCCAATTTATTGTTTGATGCCATGACACAGATCATTGTTTTCCTGATCCTGTTTGCGGTATATGATTATCTGATGCGCTGGCAGATCATGTTCCGCCTTGACGTCAGCTATTTCCGCGTCAAAGATAAATTATAAGACGTCGATTATCATTTACTGCATTTTTCTTGCCATGCCAAGCAGCTCCACCAGTCCTTTTTCTTTGATAATGGCAATTCCCTGCCCCTCATCTCCAAGTATGATCAGATTATCTCCCGGCTTGATATCAAACAGCTTTCTGGCTTTTGCCGGGATCACGATTTGTCCTTTCTCCCCGACTTTTACCATGCCAAAGATATGTTTTCCTTTTGGTGGTACACCAAGCCCCATATGATCTTCTTTTTTATATTTCACAAGATCGTCAAGCGATACACCAAATACTTCGGCAAGCGCCTGACTTTTTTCAATGTCCGGCAAAGATTCTCCTGTTTCATATTTTGACAAGGTCTGTCTGGATACACCTATCCTGTCTGCCAGCTCTTCCTGTGACAGATTATGATATTTTCGAAGTTCCACCAGATTTTCTCCAAGCATTTTTTATCTTTCCTTTCTCCTGACTCCCAAAACACACCAGCAGATAACCGGTATACGGCTTATGATCCGATATAAAACCATCGCGCCAAGAAACGCTGCAGCCCCGGTCAGAATATAAACTGCAGTGACCGGCAGATTTTTCGCATATGCATGCAGATAATATGCACACATTGCCAGTGACAGATAATGGAATATGTAAAGTCCCCACGATTCCTTTTGCATAAATAATGTGAATCCATTTTTAAAATTGCCGAACCTGCTCATGCCCGCCAGAATGGCAAGCACACTGATCCATGCAAATGCATTGCAAAGTGGTTTATCCAGTACGGAATGCTCCGCATAAGGAGCTCCCCAATATCTGACAACAAACAGGATTCCAAGCACCACTGCGGCAAATGCCAGTGGCAGCCAGTATTTCTGCAGTCTTTCCACAACACTGTCATGTGACAGGCAGAAATATCCGACAAAAAATCCAAAGCCATAGATACCGAAACGATACACAATGATCACAGGCATATTGAGTATCTGTGCGGCCCCATATACGACAATGGTAAACATTAGCAGCAGCCAGACCGGGGCTTTTTCGCATTTTGAGTACAACCGGTCTTTTTCCAGCTTACGGATCACTACCAGAATAACAGAAAACAACCAAAGCATCTGCAAGTACCATAAAGGTCCGACACCGCTGACCGCCATAATGATATAGCGTATCACTCCGGGGATTTCCTGCATCGTATCCGTAAAAACACCACTGAGCATCATATTATAATAGCCCAGTATCCATTGAAAGACAAATAATCCTATTGTGGAAGGAACAAGCAGTTTCTGCGTTCTCTTTTTCAGAAATGCTTTATCTAAGCAGCCTTCCAGGCAGAAACGGGCACACATACCGGATACCACAAATAACAGCAGCATAAACCATGGATATACCATATAGAGATAAACATCCTGATACTGCGATTTTACAAACGGTCCAATCACACCTGCCGTTTCAACTCCGTTAAACATATAGATCACATGATAGATCACAACCAAAGCCACTGTGATCCACCGGATATTATCAATGTACACCTTTCTCATAAAAATACCACCTTTGCTATTATTTTTAACATAATTGTAAAAAATCACAAAGGTGGTGTCCAGCAAGTCTGCTTTACAGATCTACGTTATTCCTGTTAAAAAAGGTGGCAGATGTCCTACTCTGCCTGCTATTCCGACTCTGCCTCCTGCAGTTCTTTCGCGCCGTCCAGATAAACCCACTTGATCGTATAGGTCTTTCCTGTACATGCACCGATATTATTCACGTAATCATCTAATAGCTTCTGTGCCCTCTGCTGTGCGCTTGCCAGCAGAACAGTATCTTTTTCGGCCTCTTTGCGCATGTTATCCTGTGCTTCCTGAAAAGCCGCCGTCTGATGCTCGGCTTCTACTTTGGCAGAATCCTTAGCCACAATAAAAGAATCTTCCGTCAGCGTCGATTCATCCACCTTGCATCCCAGTATTTTGGCAGGTGGAAGCGTAATGGTTACCGTGTCATCCTTCACTTCCATATTGACCAGCGAGGCATCAATTCCAACCGTAACAACACCGGCGTATTCTATCCAGAACTTTCTGTCCTTTTTCCAAAGCCAAATACCGGAGGCATCTTCCTCATTATATTTTGCCACATTATGATAGTAACAATCCATCGTAGCCAGTTCACAAATGGATTTCATCTGGGAAGACTGCGGTATGATTTCTTTTTTTTCATCCTCATTCTTGCCACATGCAACAAGAGAAAGGCTCATGAGCACAAGCAAAACAGTACTTATCACTTTTTTCATTCTGCATTCCTCCTATTCGATCTGCAGCTGATATTCTTCATCAAGCTGCTCCATAAAAGGCTGAATGATCGCTTCCATCGTATTTTTCGCATTCTGCTTTGCAAGCTCATAGATTGCTTTTTCTTCAGCACTTTCCCTTGTCACGTCCTCAATGCATTTCTTATATGCCTGTTCAGACACGTTCTCCGTATTTGCCTTTTTATTTTCAAATATGTAATCAAGCGATCCGATATCCACATTGACGTCCGTAATTTTGATCTCCGGAATTTTCACTGTGATCACCTTCCGGTCATGGTCTACCTGCATATTCAGATTTTCAAAATCAAAGCCCGCCTTTACCTTCGCTTCATAAGAAACGTAATAATCGATCTGCGTCGGATCTGCTTCATTCTCTACCTCCGCAATTCCATTATAAATTGCCTCAAAAGTAGACATATCGCTGACATCAACCATCTTTTCCAGCGCTGTCAGACTGATGATCTCCGGTTCTTCTTTTTTTGCATTACGCGAAACCACAATAGCGACTGCTGCCAGAATTACCACAATCAGCACCGCGAATACAACCATTTTCCCCTTTTTTCTTCGTTTGTGCTCTTTTTTCATGCCTGTCCATCCTCTCTTTTTACACAGAGTTCGTTTATGCTTCGTTCGTAACTTCTACCTGACAGGATTTCATTGTCTGAAGTGCTGCAGCATGTGCCTCTTTTGTTACCCCTGCACAACAGCCTGCATCCACTTTAACAGTTGCTTCCGGGTAATACGCCTTCAGGATAAGGGCATTCGATACCACGCAGATATCTGTACAGACACCGATCAGTTCTATCTGCAGATCACTTCCATCCGCTTCCTGCGCGGCGATCACCTCTCTCCAGCCTGTATAGCCAAAAGATGGTTTATCCACCACTGTATAATCCTTCTCTGCGAAAAGTCCATCCGTTAATACACTGCAGATCTGCCATCCTTCCGTTCCCTTGATACAATGCAGAACCGGCAGATGTTTTCCTTCATTTGTCTGCATATAATCTTCCCCATGGGTATCTCTGGTAAAGATCACTTCTGCATCTTCTTTATGATATGCGTCTATCTTGGCTCTGACACCGGGAAGGATCTTCTGTGCGTCCTCCGAGCCAAGTGCTCCTGTTACAAAATCATTTTGCATGTCTACAACGATCAATATTTTTCTCATAGCGTTCTCCTTTTCTATCTGCAGTATCTGATCCGGCAGCTGCCGTTCTCGTCAAATTCTTCTATTTCATATAGCAGCGGTCCATCATCCCAAAAAGCCCCAATTGTGGTGTATTGTCCTTCGTTTTTTGTTGAGAATATTCTTCTGATTCCTGTAAATTTCATGTGGGCTCCTTTTAGTTCAAGATCCGGAAATTGCAATAAAACGGCTATTTTTGTACACGGAAACATATCCCGTTCTCTGTTTATAGCTCTAAACTATGCTCATTTAGAAGGAAGTCGTATATGCTCATCGTGAGGATTCCATCATTATCATGTAATGGTTTTACAACATCCTTTACAATAATAATCTTCTTAAATGAGTCATTCACATTTATAAGAGAAGCTTTTTCCTGTGCTCTCTTCTTGTCATCCGGCAGACTGAAAGCAGACTGGATGTAATATCTCTTGCTACCCATATTGGCAACAAAATCAATTTCAAGCTGTTTCTTTTCCTGCACACCTTCTTCTGTTCTGTCTCGCTTTACAACCACACCAACATCAACCTGATAACCTCTAACACGAAGTTCATTATAAATGACATTTTCCATCAGATGTGTCTCTTCCACTTGCCGAAATCCCAGTCTGGCATTTCGCAGTCCCACATCCTCAAAATAATACTTAAGTGGCGTACCAATGTATTTTCTGCCCTTAACATCATATCTATTTACTTCATTGACTATGAACGCATCCTTCAAATGGTCAATATATGCTCTTATGGTATTAAGGCTGATATCCGACTGGATAACACTCTTAAATGTTGCTTTTATTTTAGATGCATTCGTAAGAGAGCCAATGCCAGATGCCAAAATATTTATCAAGTCATTTATTTCTTGAACTTTTTTAATATGGTTGCGCTCAATAATATCCTTTATATAGGTCTCTTCAAACAAACTGGTAAGATACTCCATTCTCTGCTCATCGGTAGCCATCGTAATAGTTAATGGCAGCCCACCGAAACTAACATAGGAACTCCATCCTTCATATTTATCCCCATCAAACACTTCCATATATTCTCTAAAACTAACGGGATAAACATGAACTTCATCTCCACGCCCTCTAAATTCTGTAATGACATCCTTTGACAAGAATTTTGAATTGCTGCCGGTTACATAAACATCCACATTATGCATATGAAGAAACGAATTCAGCACCGCTTCAAAGGCTGGCAGTAACTGCACTTCATCCAGAAAAATATAGTAGTCCCCATCATCTGTCATCCGGTTTTTAGTATATTCCAGCAGCGTGCGTGGATCTCTATACTTCTCATTTTCGAACATATCTAACTCAATTGCGATAATATGGTCATCCGCAACACCCTGTTCCTTAAGGTAATTCCTAAAAATAGTAAATAAAAGATATGATTTCCCGGAACGTCTAATTCCTGTAATAACCTTTATCATCCCGTTATGCATACGGTTTATTAACTTCTGCAGGTATATGTCTCTTTTTATTTCCATAATGCCTCCATATTGATAATTTAAGGATATTGTGCCCTTCTTTTTCAATATTATACTTTATTAAGAAAAATTCTCAACTTATTTTTGACATTTGAGGGAATATGTGCCCTTTTTTTTCAGTATCTTTTCATTTTGCGACAACAATCATATGGCGTTTTGTAAATTCTCTATCGTATGGGTATACATCTAATTGTTCTTTTGTATAATCTTTTGCATTTACACTGTGAACAGTTTGAAAAAATAATCTTGCTAACTGGTCACAGTCTGATGTCATATATTCTCGGAGTTGCATTTATTTCTCCTCAAATTAATAATTTCCACTCTGTAAATTGAACTCTGTTAATCGACAATCTTATATCCTGTAGTCTGAAGAATATCCAATGCTTTTTGATAATTTTCTTTTTTTATCAGTACATAATCTGTGTTGTAGGTTGATACTGCAAAAATTGAAATTCCATTATCAGCTAACACAGTGGCAATTTTAGCAAGTATTCCAATTAAGGAAAAATCCAGAACGCCTTGAATACGAAAAGCTTTCCAACCGTCATCACGTTGAATTGTATTCTCTGGAACTTCGCTTGTAATGCATACTAACGATTTTTCCTCATCCGTTTTCCCGATAAAACAATATTCTGAATCTAAATTAGTAAGTGAGTAATCTTTCACTTGGCATACCGAAAAATTCTGATTAAATTTTTTTATTTCCATAATGCATCCCTCGTAAATGTCTGTTTCTTAGTTCCCAAAAATGGAATTCTACGCTTTCTTAATCGGATGTCTAATTACAGTTTTCCATCTCTCCGGTGCAACCCTTCTTGCATCAGACATATAAATCTCATGGTGCAATCTTTCTCTGTTAATATCATTAACATAACCATTTTGTTCTAAATAAGCATCCATAAGAGCAACGGTTCTCTCAATCTTAAAAATAACAGGTCTTGTACCGTCATTACAGCAAGTAATCATAGCCCTACTTTTATTATATATAAATACCATCTTAACGTTTTAATTTTCGAATATTCGGATTGACATTTCTTCTACTATATTGTATCATCTATTCATAAAAAGAAATGGGTTTTTTGTCGTGTACAGCCTTACGGCTCAATCGGGTTGCTCGTTTCTTTTTTTATGTCTATTACGTCATACAAATACAGTTTCCCATCCTCTGAATATCTTACAATCAGCGAAGCATGAAAAATGTTATACCTCTCCACCTCTTCATCATCTCTATATACCGGAATTGCAAATCTTGAGTCATAACGATACCAGCCATACATTGCATTTCTCCAATGCTTGCTCTCCTTATTTTCCCGAAAATGTTTTCCTACTGCTATTTCTATCATTTCAGGAATTCCTTGTACAGCATTTGCTTTCGCTTTCGCATTTGTTCCTTTGATACTATGTGTATATTTTGATCCGCTATACTCACTTGGCAGATCATCCCCAATATATATCACATCGCCGGTAGACGCCACCTTATAAAAATCGCCGACATATTTTTTCAAATATGCCCGCACTTCTTTCCAATCGATGGAACGTTTTCCTTTAAATCGAATATCATTAATCACCACAATATTATTCCCATCAATATCCTGAATAACAGAAACATTCCGCTGCTGTTTCTTGGACCGGGCACTATCGTTAATTTGCTTGCAGACATCAAGAAGTGCAAGGTAACTGATCATTCTTCGTCTGCTCTCTGTATCTGATCGTCGATATAATTCAATCATATAATTTTCATCTGTTATATAATCGTTGGTTGCAGTCTGTTCTGCATTTTCTTCGTCACAAAGTAATTCCACAAGCGTCATATCCAGCGCCTTACATATAGACACCAGTTTATCCGCCTGTGGATTAATCTGTTTCTTTCGCCAGTCACTGATCGTACTGGTCGCAATACCGGTTCTTCTGGACAGTTCCGTCTGGCTCATATGTAATTCTTCAAGTCTTGCAAATATTTTCTCATATATCTTCATG
>ULUB01071086.1_pt1 | contig 43708 bp, 33 predicted proteins | sample 1958111 | NCBI WGS metagenome assembly ULUB01 (sample SAMEA4835749, study PRJEB28245) | human gut metagenome | biome: gut microbiome; material: fecal sample | place: Denmark | collected 2008
AATCCAACTTGTTGACATAAACGATTGAAGGAACGTTGTATTTATCAGCCTGTCTCCAAACAGTTTCAGTTTGAGGCTCAACACCGTTCTTTCCATCCAAAACAGCAACAGCTCCGTCCAAAACACGAAGTGAACGCTCGACTTCAGCTGTAAAGTCGACGTGTCCCGGAGTATCGATCAAGTTAATACGATACTCTTCCTGAGTTGTTCTTTCCTTCCAAAGACAGGTAGTACAAGCGGATTGAATAGTGATACCACGCTCTTGCTCCTGCTTCATGAAGTCGAGTGAAGTATTACCATCATCGATGTTACCAATCTTGTGGGTACGTCCGGTATAGAACAAAATACGTTCAGATGTAGTTGTCTTACCGGCATCGATGTGGGCCATAATTCCAATATTACGAACGTGGTCCTCGGCAATAGCTTCAAACGACTGTACGTTTGAGTCTTCCTTATTAGCCATTTTTATGGTTTCCTCTCTATATTTTGAGTCTTAGGACGACTAGTAGCGGTAGTGAGCATAGGCCTTGTTGGCTTCAGCAGTCTTCAAGGTATCTTGCTTCTTCTTTACAGCACCACCGACACCATTTGCAGCGTCGATAATTTCTCCAGCAAGCTTGTCTACCATGGTCTTCTCATTACGGAGGCGAGCATAGTTGACGAGCCAACGGAGTCCAAGAGTAACCTGACGGTCAGCAGAGACTTCAACAGGTACTTGGTAGTTAGCAGCACCGACACGACGGGCCTTGAGCTCGATTTCAGGCATGATGTTTCCAAGAGCGAGTCCGAAGACATCCATGGCGGGTTTGCCAGTTTTCTTCTCTACTTTTTCGAATGACTCATAAAGGATTCTTTGGGCAAGACCTTTCTTACCATCCTTCATGATCTTGTTGATGAGACGAGTAACAAGTTTGCTGTTGTACACAGGATCGGGAAGTACGTCTCTCTTCTCGATTGAACCATTCTTTCTAGGCATTGTTCATTAACTCCTAACTTTACTTCTTTTGGATCTCACCATTCTTCTTGGTTCCGTATTGAGATCTTGATTGCTTACGACCTTCGACACCGAAGCACTCAAGAGCACCACGGATGATGTGGTAACGCACACCAGGGAGGTCACGTACACGGCCACCACGGATCAAAACAACTTTGTGCTCCTGAAGGTTGTGTCCTTCTCCACCGATGTAAGCAGTGACTTCATAGTTGTTAGTCAAACGAACACGAGCGTACTTACGAAGAGCGGAGTTAGGCTTCTTAGGAGTCATAGTTCCGACACGGGTGCAAACTCCACGCTTTTGAGGAGCTGGAGTGTTGTTCATCTTCTTGTTGAGAGAATCCCATCTCTTGCCCAATGCAGGAGAAAGGGACTTCTTTACGAGCCTGCGTCTCTCATGACGCACAAGCTGGTTAATTGTAGGCATTTATCTTATCCCTCTTAATTTTATGTCCACGATTCCGGGCGTTTCGTACTTGTCGCATAAAAAATACGAACATCTCCCGTTCGTGCGTTGATAATGATATCAGTTCCGGGCGTTTTGTCAAGCCTTTAAAGAGATTTTTTAATAAAAAAGTAGTTGAAAAAGCAACATATTGAATGTAAAGCCCTAACATAAAAAATGTCTACAGCAATCCGTAGACATTTTCTTTAAATAATATGTATTTATTTAGAACCTAATTCAGTTTATTCAATTCTTTAATAAAGTCATCCTTCGACGTAGTACATTTAGTAACCTCATTTTTATCGTTTACAATCAAATAAACGGAAGTACATTCAGAAGTACCGTTAAACAAACCACTGATAACTATATCATCGGTTTGACTACTAGCTCCGTAGTTCACCAAAACTAGATTATCATAGTTATAGTCTATTTTTTTACCTTCTTCATTTTTATCAAAAGTAAATCCAGGAGATAATTGCGCTGGAGTACCATCAGGCATTGTTCCGTCAGGTCCTTTCCAATTCTTGTAGAAATTAAACTTTTCACCATAATTGTATGAGAAACAAGAAACAACCTTATTGCAACCAGTCATCTCAAATTTATAAACATAATTGGATGAAATCCAACGGCCAACACCTGATATACTGCTAGGCCACATCCATAAGTGATCAAGACCACTGGCCGAATAGAAAACTATGTTCTTATTCTTTGTAAGATCGACATCTTGATCAGTGCGGATTGTAAACTTGCCATCTTTTGCAGCATTAATATAAATATCAAATTTGGAATTGTTAGGAGGTAAAGGCAAAGCTAAGTACTCAATGTAGTTACTTTTATCGCCTTTAGGAGCAAAATTTGTTCCATCTTCCGTCTTAAATACAATACCTGTAGGTGCTGTTTGATGCGTCATGATAAACCTGGATTGTTTTGTGCCTTTGAAATCATTGCAAGCTTCATAAAAAGTCTCATAATTAATTTGCAATGATTTATTATAAATCGTGCCATCTTTAGTCACAGAGCGATCCGTCAAAGGCAATGAAACTCCGAAATCTGTTCTATCATTCCAAAGCCACACATGATCTAATTTACTATAATCTTTACTATTCTTATTGTCGCCGCCTGTAGCTTCGTTATGAAAATAAATATTGTAATCGCCTACCGGAGTTTCAGTATCTCTAGGGACTAAAAATAGTATTCTAGATTTAGAAAAAGAGCATCCTATTTTTTCCCTATAAGCTTCAGATTTAGTAGAAGAATATTTATCAGAACTAGTGCCATTTCCATCTTTTAATTCAATGCTCTCATTTGTTAAATGATCTACTAACTTATACTTGGAATTTAATAAATCATATAAGTAAATTTTCTCGTCTGTCACGCTAGTACCTGAGCCATAAAAGACACTAGAGCAATAAAAGACACTAGATACAAAAGATCTTAAATTTAAAGAAGGAACACTAAATACTTTCTTTGAATATCTATATTTACCATCCTCTCCTTTCTTTCCTCTGAAAGTATTGCCTTTATCGGTGAAATTTTCTGAATCATCCAAGAATACTGATCCGTTTTTTATAGCAAAATCGTCATAATCAGGAATCACGCCATCTCTACAATCTATGATTTTTAAGTAACTACCTGTATTTGTAAAGTTTTCTTCTATATCATCCACCTTCATATCAGCGTTAACTGTCTTTGGATTTCCAGAATTAGGGAAGTACCACAAAGAATAAGCAGTAGAAACAAAAGCGGTCATCAAAAAGATGAAGAGCATCAAAACAATAATAACATTTCTATTTAATAATGTTTTTCTTCTCATCTTATTCAAACCTCCTTTTATCTTTTAATATCCTCTTCACTATAAGGAATATATGTTTGCTTAGTAAAAGTAACAACTATGCAAAGAGATGCTTGATTACCAAATCTTTCCTTCATCAAGGCTTCATATCTATCAGTAAGTCTAAGATCGATTCTATCATAATAAAAGATATATACCATCAACACTATTGCTATAGCAAAGACTGAAATCAATCCCGTACCAGATTGAATATAGATGACTATAGATCCTAATACTTGATTTTGATAGCCATCAAAAACTCCGACTATTCTATCCGATGTGACATTAATTTCACCCGACATAGAGGCTGGGTTTGCATCTCCTCTAAAGGTGAACAATTTATGCCCATCTTTTTCTCCCATAGATATAGAATAGACTCTATGAACTATTATCTTATCGTCCATTCTAAAAGCTACTATGTCATATACTTTTATTTGATCTTCGGATTTGAATTTATCGATTCCGATAAAAGCATACTGAGATATTCTCGTATTCATCTTATCTTTTGAATCTATACTACCATCTTTCAAATACTTGTTGTTATCGTTGATAGATGCCATAGAAGAAGTCTGAATAACTAAATATGTCTTATCTCCAAAATAAGTAATCTGGTCATTCGACTTCATCACAGTAGCCCAGACAAAGAAACCTATGAGAGCGACTAGGAATATCCCTACAATACTATTAGAAATAATATTCCCGACTTTTTTTCTCTTTTTTCTCTTATAGTAAATATCTATAAAAGATAGTTTTTTATTTTTCTTCTTATCATACTTCTCAATATCTTTATCCAAAATCTTAATTACTTCGTTATCTTCTAATTTGTTTTCTATACACTTCTTTCTATTAAAGTAATAAAAGGAGAAGATACAAATATAGACAATTGCAAAACACACCAATGATATTGCAGATACAATCAGTACCAATGTTGATAAACCCATATATACCTTCTTTCTTGTTATTATTTATTAAGGGACACTGAAAAAGTAAAAGAAATCTTTGCATTACTAAAGATTTGAACTATATCTTTATAAAGATACACATTATCTTTAGCAGCTTCTTCTAATTTATCAGTAATCTTAAAGCCTTCTGGAAATTTAAAAGATAGATTGCCAGAGCAAAAGACGAATGTGTCCTTAGCATCTTTCTTATCATCTTCTCTAAGAGTAGAGCCATTCGAGCTCACTACATATTGACCATCCACTATAACTCTACCTTCATCGCTTACTGTAAACTTGTTGTAAGGATCTAAAGTAGTAGCATCTTTAGAACTTACTAGTTCAATATCTTGTCGCCACTGAATTCCATTATAAGTTACTGTTCTTCTTTTAGTATTATCTGCTGGTGTTGTTACAACTACATTCTTTTTATCAACATCAATAAGATTCTGACCTGAGCTATTATCGTGTGAATAAGGTAAATAGGACACATTCATAATATCGGCGACAGTCTTGCCAGCTACATATCCAGAATCAACTGTTAATTGCAAGTTAAATTTAAGTTTTCCTGCACTAGAAATTAATGCTCCTTCCGGAAGTAGATAATGTACATAAAACGGATTAATCAAATTGATTCTATCAGATTCAACAATCATTTTAGAATTCAAAGAAGACGAACTAATATCTTCTACACTATCTTTATCATAATTAATGACTATCCTTCCAAAATCAGCAACACCTGTTATATTAGTAGAAATAGTTATGCCATCTCCCTTAATCGCATCATTTACAAAGTACCATGTTGAATATCCAACACCAAATAATGATAAAATAGCAAAAAAAGGTACCACAAAACCAAATAACAATGATTTCATGTACCTTTTCATATAAGAACTCCTTTAAAACTTAAAGATTATTAGACTACTTAATAATTGCAGCTTCAAAGCTAATTTTAATAGTTTGATCTTTTAGAGCGGTCTGCATAGCGTCATATCCAGCCGAATCTTTAGGTTCTTTTGCAGTATATGCAACAGTCACCTCAGAAATATTGAAAACATCAAATGCGCTTTGATCTTCGCTTACTACTTTTAATGTAGATACTTTTGTAAGAGTTAAGTTAGTAGCGGAGGAAGTTTGATCATTGAATGTGAAATTAACATATTCAGCAACTTCTGAAGGAATAATAATTTTAGTAGTTGCTGTATAAGAAGTTCCTTTAACGAACAAATTGGCACCTCCATCAGTTGCTAACAAAGACTCACTAAAAGTTCCTTCAAAATGAACACCCTTACGACCAGTGGGCATTCCATCAGTTTTAGTGTAATCTGGTTGATCAAGAACTAGACTAATCTCCCCAGCAGAATGTTGGAACTCAGCACCTACAACCCTCTTTTCTTTAAGCTCTAATGCAATATCTTTATAATTAGTAGAGACATCACTGTTGAAATACCATGTTGCATAACCAGATCCAATCAAAGAAGCGACTGCCAACACAGGAATACCAAAAGCCAAAACAAATTTTTTCATTTTCCAAAATATCCTTTCATTGCGTAGATTTAGAAAAACCTTTCGTGGTTTATTTATATAACTTAGCTATATTTAATTCAAGAAATTTCAATATATTGATTCTTTTAGAAAAAATATCTATTTTTTTATAGTTTTGGATTGGATTAGCAAAAAGAAAAGAAAAAATGAACACTTTTAATTTTTGTATTTAATTTTTGCTAAATACTTTTTAATACTTAAATATTTAATCTGTTATCATACCGAGTAAATTAAGCTCAATTGTGACTATTTTTTATGAATATTAGCTTTTATGTAATTCCTTTACAATTAACTTACAATTTGCTCTAATGAATTTTATAACTCCTTAAGTATTAGTCCTTTGATTTTGTCTATTTAATATTTAACACACATATATAAATAGATAAAACCAATAACTTGATTTTATAATAGCAACAAGTATTACACAATTCAGCCTTATAAGTGCAATTCAAATTATGTTTCTTCATTTTTTTAAAATTTACTATTGCATTTTTATTTCGACTTGTGTATATTTACTTCCGCTATCTTAAATAGCGATGGACCGTTAGCTCAGTTGGTAGAGCAGCTGACCCTTAATCAGCGGGCCAAAGGTTCGAGTCCTTTACGGTCCACCACCTAGATATTATCACCACTCATAATGAGTGGTTTTTTATTTTATCTTTATTTACTTATATTAGAAGATATAATACTTTTGCTTGCAAAAAGTATAGAAAGAAGGTTAAAAATGAGATTACAAGGAAAAGTTGCAATAGTCACAGCATCTACTAGAGGAATTGGATTTGCTATCGTCAAATCATTTCTAAATGAAGGTGCAAAGGTCTATATGGCTGTTAGAAACATTCAAAGAGCTAACGATTCAATAGCTCAGTTTCCTAAAGAATGGCAGGAAAGAGTATTTCCCGTATTTTGTGATGCATCTAAAGAAGAAAGCTTTTCTTCTTCAGTAGAAGAAGTCGGTAAAAAAGAAGGTCATATAGATATCTTGGTCAACAATTTTGGAACTAGTGACCCTACAAAAGATAAAGACTTAAGAAATACTGATCCAAAAGTATTTATCGATACGATAAGTATCAATCTTAAAAGCGTATTTATGACTTCACAAGCAGCACTAAAGTATATGGATAAAAACGGCGGATCTATCATCAATATTTCTTCTATCGGAGGTAAAGTTCCAGATTTGTCTCAAGTAGCTTATGGAACTTCAAAAGCGGCCATAAACTATTTAACTCAATTGATTTCAGTAACTGAAGCCAGAAACAACATTCGTTGTAATGCTGTTCTACCTGGAATTACAGCAACTGATGCCGTAAAGCAAAACATAAACGAAGCATTCCAAGGAATGTTCTTAAAGCATGTTCCTTTAAATAGAATGGCTTTACCTGAAGAAATAGCTAATGCTGTATTATTCTTCGCCAGCGATGAATCTAAATACATCACAGGCCAAGTTCTAGCAGTTGCAGGTGGATTTGATATAGCGACTCCGCTTTATGGAGATTTCATCGGAAAAGATAGATCTAAGTAAAACTAATAGTCGAATCAAATACTTTGAATAAGTGCATGTCAAAAAGATATGCACTTTTCGTTTTCATAAATATTTGCATATTTACCAAAAAAGCTGAGATTTGATATTTCAAATTAGGATTTCCTAATTAAGACCCAATTCAAAATAATCTAGTTTTCTATTTATAAAACTTCATTTTTTCTCTTTTCTTCTATCACTTTGTTTTTATGGTATTTCAAAGAATAAGAGTATTGTTTCCACAAGCAATAAAGACTAAATGCAACAACAGGATAACCGACAATTGTAGGAATCATATAATTGAGCAATTCCATAGTAGCCATATAAGATCCCAAAGCTAATACTAACACTTCTACAATAGTAAATATAATTGAAACTACTAAAGATAGAACGATATTTATATCGTTCATTCTCTTTTTATGAATTAATAAGAAATATGAGAAGAAAAGACATACTGCAATTAAGATACTTGGAATAATAACAATACAAATTAAATTTCCAGGCTGACCATAGTCATTCAAAGTACCATGAGACATATCACCTTCAATATGAAAGAAAGGCTGAGCTATAAAGACCAATAAGAGAGGTGCTAGTAATGAACAAAAAGCACCAATCAAATACAAGAAATATTTTTTCATACTATTCAAATCCTTTCATCCTCTCAAAACAAAGTATACTACCTTTTATCACTTGTCATGTAAAACCCAGATTTTTTCAACATTTGCAAACTTAACACTAAATTCACTTTGAATATAAAAAGACCACCTTTTAAAAGGTGGTCTAGTTTATTCAAGTGTATTACTTAGACTCTGTTTTCTTGGCAGCTGCAGCCTTACGGTTGAAGCGATCAATACGTCCAGTCTTAGAGTTGAGGTTGACCTTACCAGTGTAGAAAGAGTGGCAGTGTGAACAAGTATCAACATTGATGCTCTTCTTGGTAGATCCAACTACAAATGAAGTTCCGCAAGTGGTGCAGGTGACTGTAGCCTGATAATAGGCTGGGTGAATGTCTTTTTTCATAAATGCTATATCCTCCCGGGTATTCGTTTCCAACGAATCCCTTAGCGGGAAGAATATAGGCTAATTCAGCAAAAAAATCAATAAGAAGACATAAATTTAAAGAAATCTTTTAGCTTCTATGTTTGGATTTAGTGCTATTTTCTAATTTCAAAAGAAAACAATGCTTTACCATTCGATTCAAAAATAATATTTATTCCAAATAAAGACAATCAAGCACTATTAAAAACTAAGTTTTAAATGTTTTATACTCACAACAAAAGAAACAAAATAATAAAGTTGAATTATATAACCATTAAAAACATATACTCTAGAACTGAACTCACAATTGATACTCTATCATTATTAACTTTGATAATAACTTTGATTGTTTCAGGAATATATTAATTTGCTATCGAGATTACAAACCATAACGAAGACTATTGAAAATAAAGCGTAAAAACAAAGAATAATACAAAGTAAAAATTAGTTTTCTTCATCACTGCTTCCATTATCAATCACTTCTCTGAGCCCTTGTCAGCAGAATCAGTGAACTCTATTGATGGATAATCACTAGCCATTGTATTTTTAAGTGACTCATACACTTCCCTAGTGTTTTTCAAATGGTCGGGAAGGTGTGTTTTCTCGTCCTTGGTTTTAATTTGAAGCACAGAGTCATGATTCATTATCTTGATTTCAACTATCTCATCAACATCGATTATATCCTTGCCATCATAATTGTTAATGATAATTTGATCAATAGATAACTCTATAGGTGCTAAGTTTAAATTATGGTTATTCCATTTTGTTTCCTTGACCAACAAAAAGAAAATTACAACTGAAATGATCAAGGTCAATATGATAATGGCAAGGCCGAGATATATCCTGTCGATATGCATGTGCTCTATCATCATGAAGAAATCCAAGGCGTATTCTCTCGGCCAGGCTATAACGAATATAGCCAAGGCCAGTCCCACCATCCATATAATTGCTTCGCTTATGATGACCTCTTTTATAACGGATTCTTTCTTCCTTATAGCTTTTATCATATTAATACTCCTTCAATTCACCATTTTTAAAATTGATTACTTATTTTCAAAAGCGTTTTTCTAAGTTTACCATATGTTAGAGACCAGAACTTTGCTTTTTCTTTTATATTTTGAAACTCGTGATCTATCGACTTAAATACATCAATAGCATACATAAAATTAAATGACACATATCCTCTTATTACCAGTTTTTTCTTTATTGCTTCTTTATACTGCGTTTTGTAATGTATGCTTCTTGAATTTCTAGCGGTAACCGCTTATGAAAGTCAATGGATTAATCAAAAACATTCCAAATGCCAAAAATCCAAAAACTAGGAGCATAATCAACAATTAAATAATTATCGCTACAACATTCATATCCAATTCAACCTTCTAATAGATATAGCCTATCTTTAACAATATTAAGAATTAAAGCATTTTATTTTTTAAATATCAAAATTGCTTTCGCTCTCGTTGTTTCCGTAATCGTTACCAATACATATCCATCATTCAACATCTCATTAACTTTTTTTAATTTTTTGGACATATTCTCTGCTTTCGGTGAATACTAAATCACAACTGCTTTATACATTTCTTTTACATCCATAGGTTTAATAATTACTTTATAATAAAGCCATACTTCTTATACCATTTACATTAGCTTATATGCTCACCAAGATCAATTATTGCTTGATTAACAATTGCTTTCTTAGATAGTTTCGGATCAAAATAAAAAAGCCTGATACAAATTGTATCAGGTCACTTTTTACTATGGTGCTCCGTATAGGACTTGAACCTATGGCCCTCTGATTCGTAGTCAGATACTCTAAATCCAGCTGAGCTAACGGAGCATTTTGGAGGTTCCGGGCGGATTCGAACCGTCGATACGCGAGTTGCAGTCGCGGGGATTAAACCACTTTCTTACGGAACCAGGCTTTGAGATATTACCACATCTTTAAGCTGATTTAAAGTGGTTTATTGCAACTCGCAAAAAAATATTATACGAGCTTTTTAGGAAAAGAAAAGGGGAGAATAAAAAAACAGCCTTTTCAGGCTGATTTTTACATGGTTGCTACTATTTATTATCGCCTCTTCCCATCGGGCCACCGAGGAATCCACCCTGTTGTTTCTTTGTAGTTTCAGAAACTGCATTGCTAGGAACAATATATCCATTTATTTGAATCTGCAATCACTAAAAAATATTGAAATTTCTATTTCGAGAAGAAAAATAATCGAAGTCAAAGAAAAACATATGGATTATATGAAAGACAAGTTGATTCCTATATATTAATTTCTACAAAAAAAGAGCTGACTATAACTATAGCCAGCTCTAAAACGCTATCTAACACCAGAAAGGAGAGTGAATGTTAGACAATTATAACGAAACATCATGTGCAAAGAATGAAAGGGATATAATCGATGTTTCGCTGAAGGAGATAAGCTTTAATCCTTCTCTATGATTATATCAACATTTTAAGCAAAATATCATTGCTATTTTGGGTATAAGATTAACTTTACCTTAATGTTATATATATGTCATCAGTGTCTTCCTGGACCGGAGCCAAATCCACCACCATTACCATTTGAATAAGTATAACCATTCATAGTAATTGAATTGCTATCACTTCCAATCTTTAATGTATAAACTCCATTGTTAGTAATATCAGGAGTAGAAACAACTTTTTTATCAAAAAGAAACAATGTTATTCCAATTTTATCTGTTATATTTTCTTTTTCCCCAATTTAGTTGAATTCGGCTTCAAAGGGAAAACACTGAGAAGAGTTAAGAATAACGAATCAACCTTAAATCTAATCTTTTTTTATTGTGTAAAACCTCTTTCACAGCAATTATATTAGATTTAGTGTAATTTCAACTACCATGGCACAATTTATCGATATTTTTGCAAGGATTGTCAATTTTTAAACTTTATTACACATGAATAAACATTGTTAGAAGCATTTAATTTTATAGTTCCTTTATGTAATTTAACTATTTCATTAACTACTGATAATCCTATTCCACTTCCTTCTATTTTTCCTCTAGCTTTATCATTTCTATAGAATCTTTCCAATAATAAATTAGGATTCTTTTCATCTATATCAGCATCATTGGATGTCTTTAATTCAACACCCTTTCCGACAATACGAACTTCAAAATCAATATAAGTCAAAGCATATTTATTAGCATTATCAATCAACAATGATAATAATTGAGAAATTAAATTCGTATTACCTTTAATATAGCAATTATCATCTACGAAATAATTGAATTTAATATTTCTAGATTCAAATATAACTTTAAATGGTTCAATCAAATCATTGGATAGTTTAGTCAAATCAACTTTCTCTTTTAAATCAACTTTTTTGTCTTCTTCATCTAGCTTAGATAATAAAGTGAGATTATTAATCATGATAGTCAATTTCTTCACTTGCTTATCAATTGCCTGTGTTTCATCCAATGAATTATATTGTGCATCGATCAATTCATTGTTAGCCGATATGATAGTCAACGGAGTTTTTAATTCATGAGCTGCATTGGTGACAAATCTCTTTTGCTTATCATATGTTCTTTTAACAGGATTAAATACTATTTTGCTAAAAATGAAGACAATAATAAAAACAGCTATTATTCCAACTAAAGATATCCAGGTTCCAGTAAATACAAAGTATCTGATAGAACGCATCTCTTTAGTGCAATCTACGAACACTACTAATTTGAAATCATCTGCAATCTTTACTTTATATCTATATGCACCATAAAAGCCAATCATAGAATTGCTATCTATTGTTTCTTTAGCCATATCGATAGCTTCTTCTTTAGATACAGATGCAATCATCGATGTATCTACAGCAGGATCAGGATTAGAGTTTGTGAATTTAACAGAGAAAAATCTAGTCCAATAAGGAGTTTCTTTTGTGAACTCACCATGATCCTTTTGGTGATTTAGATTGTCTTTGTTATTGTTACCATCAGTATTTTCTAAATTATCATCACCAAAATCGAGATCGTCAAATTTACCATTATTATCGACAAGGACTGTCAAAACTTTATCGATGTTATCAACTGTTTTATTATAATTTATTAAAGTAATCGTTCCAATTATCGCCATCAAAACAACAATGATAGATATCATTGCTACTGCGATAAATTTCCAACGAAGTTTTTTAATCATTTTTCTGCGTACTTTCTAACCTATATCCAACACCTTTTCTTGTTACAATATTATAGTTAGATCCAATCTCATCCAATTTCTTTCTGAGAGTTGAAATGAAAACCCAAATAACTCCAATCTCAGTGTCGCTGGAAATATCATAAATAGAATCCATTATTTTTTCACTTCCTAAATAAGAATTAGTGTTTCTGATCAAAACTTCCATAACTTTAAATTCTTTATTAGTTAATTTGATCGTTTTCTCAGCACGCATTTCATAAGTATTTGGATCCAAAGTCAAATTACCCACACTCATTGTAGTTATTTGATTTTGTCTTCTAGTCAAAGCTCTGATTCTCGCTAACAACTCCTTTGATTGGAAAGGTTTTGTCATATAATCATCAGCACCATTATCTAATCCTTCAACTTTATCATCAACCATGGATTTAGCAGTCAACAATAAAACAGGAACTGAGTTCCCATCTTTTCTAATCTTTTTTAATGTAGAAATTCCATCCAATCTAGGCATCATGATATCCATGATAACTAAATCATATGAATTTATATTCAAATAATCTAAAGCTTCAATTCCATCATTAGCACAATCGACAATATATCCATTCAAAATCAATATTTTATTTAGTACTTTGACTAAATCTAAATCATCTTCCACCAATAATATTTTCATAATTCAAACTCCTTTCGTATGCTATAAATAAAGTAATAAATAATCCTTAAGCGAATCTTAATTTAAAAGTGTAAACTAAAAGACAAACTTAAACACATAAAAACCTAATCCATATTTCTATGATAATTAAATGCCAAATAAAACAAATGATTCATTTTAATTTCCTTTTCATAATACATATTACAATTCCTCATCTCCTTTATTTTACTATATATATTTAAGATTAGTAATATTTTTTAAACATGAGTCAAGAATTGCGATCAAGCAATTGTAATAAACTTGTAAAGAAAAAATAATACTTAAATAAAGATACTTTATGTTTTGTTAAAATATCTTAGGTTGAGCAGACTTATACGACATTATAAGGATGGAGCTTATGAGCAACAAAAACAGCACTAAAATTGAAGGGGACAGTCAACCTTTGAAGCTTAATTACAAAAGAACTTTTTTAATCGGATTTGCTTTCTTTGGAATCTTGTTGTTGTGGCAAGTCTATGATTCTTGGACACCGACTTTCTTAACAGAATTGTTTAAGGAAGCTATGGGAGCTAAAACTGAAGAAGAAGTTCAATACTTAGTTGGAATCATTATGGCTATGGATAACTTAGCAGCCTTAATAATGCTTCCAATCTTCGGCAAGTTATCCGATAAGACACATACGAAGATAGGAAAAAGAATGCCTTATATATTAGTAGGAACATTTATATGTGCGATAGCATTTCCGTTTATTCCTGTCTTATTCCATTATCACAGCTTAGTTGGAACTATCGTTATGATGTTAATAGTTGTTTTCTTTGCTATGATGTATAGAAATCCAGCTGTCGCTTTGATGCCTGATATAACTCCTAAGCCCTTGAGAAGCAAAGCTAATGGAATGATCAACATAATGGGTTACCTCGGTGGAGCTTGTGCTACATTGGTCGGACTCGTATTCGTTCTATCCGAATACTTGGGTGGATCGTCATCCAACAATGATTTATGGGCTACAAACCAAGCAAATATTTGGATTATAGAATCACCATTTTTAATAGCTTCCATCTTAATGATTATATCTGCACTTGTTTTATTCTTCACCATCGATGAAAATAAGTTAGAAAAACAATTGGAACCTGAAATGAAGAGAGGTGAAGAAGAAGCTGAAGTCGAAGGTAAAATAGCTGATGAGAATCAGACTATGAGTAAGGCTAATAAGACTATGCTTCTCTTAATCTTAGTGGCAGAGTTCTTCTGGTTCATGGCTGATAATGGAATCAGCACCTTCATGGGTAACTACACTCAATATCATTTGATGGCTAAAAGTAGTGGAAATATGATAAATACAATAGTCGGTGGTGCAGGAAGCGTAATCGGATTTGCTGTCGGTGGATTTATAGCTAGTAAGATTGGAAGAAAATGGACTGTTTCTTCTGGATTAATAGCAACAATAACTGCTTATGTCGTCTGGACTATCCTGACTTATGTCATTCCAGTTACCGAACCTGCTGCTGGTCAATATAATGCATTTCCTATTTATATTTACTTCATTTGGTTTATCAAAGGTGTTGGAATGTCATTTGTTCATGCTAATTCATTGCCTATGGTTTTGGAGTTATGCTCAGCAAAGAAGGTTGGAGCATTCACAGGTTATTATTATGCATCATCAATGGCCGCTCAAACAATCACACCTTGCTTATTAGGATTGTTACTTTTAATTCCTGGATTTGAATTCTCAATTCTTCCGGTCTATGCTTTAATTTGTGCTGCAACATCCTTAGCTATCTTCATGTTTGTAAAAAACATCAAAACTAGTAAGACAAAAATAAAGACTGGAATAGAAGCCCTAGGTGGAGACGATTAGTAGTCACCAACTAATTTCTATTTAAATTAGCAGTAAAAAGAAACAAAAAAACAGCTACATGGTTTAAATTCATGTAGCTGTTTTATATTAGTCTCTCGATCCCATAGGACCAATTTTTTCGAGAATTAATTTCTTAGCTTCGACTGGATTAGCCTTACCATGAGATTCCTTCATGACCTGACCGACCAAGTATCCTAAGCTTCTATCCTTACCATGATGCCAACCATCGACAACATCAAGGTGAGCAGCAATAACTTGTTCAACAATAGGAAGAATAGCCGAAGTATCGCTGATTTGTTCAAATCCATGATCTTCAATAGATTTAGAAGGCTTCTCACCTTTCAAGACCATATCATCGAGAACTGTCTTTCCTTGCTTGAAATTAATCTTTCCCGATTTGATTTCGTTAGCCAAATCGACTAGATCTCTTGGAGTAAACTTCAAGGTATCGAGAGTCAACACATCACTTTCCGCATCCTTTTCAGACTTGTTGATATATGACATGACTCCAACCATGAACAAATTCCACAAAATCTTAGCATCCAATGGTTTCTCAGCCAAACATTTCTTGAAATAATATACATTCTTCTTATCCAACATCAACTGCTCAGTTTGATAGTCATCTAATCCTAAGTCATGGAATTCTTTTCTAAACTCCCAAGGAAGTTCAGCCATATCGTCGATTGCGTTTTGAATAAACTTTTCAGACAAATCGATAGGCATGATATTAGGTTCACGGAAGTATTTATAATCGACAGCATTAGTCTTTTTACGTTCGAGAACCGTCTCTTGAAGTTGCTCATCGAAACGACGAGTTTCTTGTTCTACATGTCCACCAGATTCAATCAATTTCTTTTGACGCTCAATTTCAAAAGAGATTGCTTTTTCAACGTTTTGAACTGTGTTGATATTTTTGACCTCAACCTTAGTTCCTAATACAGTCGATCCTTTAGGCTTGATAGAAACATTGGTATCACAACGCATAGAACCTTCATCCATACGACCATCTGAAATTCCTAAGAAAGTGACGATCTCACGAATTCCTTCAACATATTTTGCAGCTTCTTCTGCACATGTGATACAAGGCTCAGTAACGATTTCGAGAAGAGGAACACCACAACGGTTATAATCCTCCAAAGTCATTGTTGCTAAGTGAGTCTGTTTACAAGTATCTTCCTCCAAATGAGCTCTTTGAACATCAATTCTCTTTATAGTACCATCACGAAGAGTAACATCGAGATGACCATGAGAAACGATAGGATGGTCTTGTTGAGTAATCTGATAACCTTTAGGAAGATCGGGGTAAAAGTAATTCTTACGATCAAAGTAAAGAGTTCTATCGATATTCATATGAAGGGCTGTACCGAATTTTATTGCATATCTGACAGCTTCCATATTCACTACAGGCATTGTTCCAGGCATCGACAAATCATATAAGGATGTCTGTGAGTTAGGAGACATATGATAAGTATTAGGTGAAGCTGAGAACATCTTACTCTTAGTCTTCAACTGAACGTGGATTTCTATACCAATAACTACATCGTATTCCATGATTAGAATTCCTCCTTGATATGGAGATTCTTAAGCCCAGTAATCTCCTCTACTTCTTCACCTAAAGCTAAAACTTTATCATCTTCAAATATTCTTCCACTGATATTGATTCCATATGGAACATTTTGTTCGAGTCCCATAGGAAGAGTCAAGGAAGGCATTCCGCCGAAATTAGCTAAGGACAAATGGTTATCAGCAAACTCAGGTTTAGCATCCCATTTTGTGCTCAATTCATTCAAATGCTTAGGAATGAAAGGTGAAGCAGGCAATACGAAATAATCGTATGATTCAAGCATTTTGTTCAAAGCATTTACAATGACTCTTCTAGCCTTCTGAGCTCTTTGGAACAAATCATGTTGATTGACTGCCAACAAAGAATATGAACCTATGACAAATCTTCTTTTGATAAGATCAGAGAATCCTTTAGTACGAGCAGAAGTCATAAATTCTTGATAAGTCTTCGCTGACTCATCACCACTAGGACCATAACGCATTCCATCATATTGAGCATCATTTGCAGTTGCTTCAGAGCAAGAGAGAATCATATATGTAGGATATAGGGCATCCAATAAATCAATTGGGAAATCATAATTTTCAACTACATATCCTCTTCCTTTCAATTCATCGAGAACTTTATAGAAAGACTCTTGTACATAAGGAGCACAAGCATCTACAACAGTCTTGAAATAGCAAATTCTCTTCAAGCTTTCCTTTCTTTCTACAGCTCCGATGTAATCCTTCTTAGGCTTTCTAGATGAAGACATATCCTTGTCATCATGTCCAGCCAAAGTAGAGGTTATCAATGCACTGTCCCAAACACAGCGTGTAAAGTATCCGACTGTATCCATTGAGCAGGCAAAAGGAAGAAGACCATAACGAGATATCAATCCCCAAGTAGGTTTAAATCCGACTAATCCGGCATGAGATGCAGGTTTTCTTACAGAGTCACCAGTATCGCTTCCCAAAGCAAAAGGAGCATCTCCTTTAGCGACAGCAGCAGCAGAACCACATGAAGATCCGCCAATCATTCTAGAATGATCGTAAGGATTGCAGGTAGTTCCTTTATGACCGGAAGTACCAGTTCCACCCATTGCCAATTCATCAAGTGTAGTCTTTGCAACCATTACTGCACCTGCACGAGATAATCTACGAATTACTTCAGCATCGAATAAAGGAACATATCCATTTAGAATATTTGATGATGCAGTGGTTTCAATTCCCTTGGTAGAGTAATTATCCTTAGCCAAATAAGGAATACCTTCCAAATAATCTAAAGCATCGACTTTCTTTATCGATTTAGCTTTCTTTATAGCTTTATCAAAAGCTTTTGCTTCGTAAGAGTTGCAATCATCTCTATTGATTCTTTCGATTGCTTCGTTGACCAAGTCCAAACTAGTAACTTCGCCATTCATCAAAGCGATATGAATCTCTCTAATAGTTTTATCCAAATATTTTGTTGCCATAACTATACTCCCTCATCCTCGCCATTCTTTTCGCCGTGAGCGACAACACGAGGAACTTTGATTTGCTTTCCAAGCTTAGCATGCGAATTCATCAAAGTAGCTTCCTCTCCAATAGGTGCCTCAGGAACATCGACGCGAAGATCTTTGTCCTTTTGATGCATCTTGTAAGGGAATGTCATAGGTTCGGCATCATCGACACCAGGAATTCCTTTCAAGAACTCCATTTGGTCGATAATGGTATCAAACTCTTCAGCGATAAGTACATCTTGTCCTTGAGACAATTTAAACATCAAGTTTCCTGCACATTCGTTGATAACTTTTACTGTAGGTTTCTCCATATTTATCTCCTCATTATTATTACCAGTCGATAAAACCTCTCTATCATAAACCTTTTTTAGAGGTAAATAACCGGTAAATATATATAAATAACCTATTTATATATAAATTTAGCATTAATTTTTAATATCTATCGCCAGTATCATTACCAGTTCCAGTCAATCCTGCATCCTTCTGAGCTTGTTTTATCAAATCGTTGAGCTCATCTTCTTTAATTATTCTCAACCCCAATTCGACTGCTTTAGTATATTTAGATCCTGCATCTTCACCAACAATTACAAGATCAGTCTTTTTAGATACAGAGCCAGCTGAAACGCCACCTAATTTTTCTATTTTTTTAGTCACTTGATCACGAGGTTTAGACAAGGAACCAGTCAATACAAATTTCTTTCCTTTAAAGAAATTGTCTTTTACAGGTTTAACTATATTCTTAAGAATAAAGTTAACACCGTCTTCTCTTAATTTCTCAATACAATTTCTATTGATTTCATCTTTGAAGAAATCGTATATTCCTTGAGCTGTCTTAAGACCAATATCAGGAAGATTTGCTATTTCATCCACTTTGGACATCATCAACTTGTCCAAAGTTTCAAAGTGATTTGCTAATACTATAGCTGTCTTCTTTCCTACTAATGGAATTCCTAATGACGATATCAACATAGGTAAATCGTTGGATTTTGATTTCTCAACTGCTTTTAAAATCTTATCCACTGATTTCTCACCCATTCCATCAAGATTCTCAATTTCATCCTTATGATTTTTTAAACGATAAACATCTGGTATCTCAGTCAAAATATGTTCGTTGAATAACTGCTCGACTAAGACATCACCTAAACCATCGATATCCATTCCAGCATCAGATACAAAATAGAGAAGCTTATTTATTTTTCTTGAAGGGCAGTGAATATTTTTACAATATGTCTGTATTCCGTCTTTGATTAAAGGCTCATGACAGAATGGACAATTCTTATCGAATCTATATGGAACTGTACCGGCTGGTCTTCTATTCAATATAACTTCTCCAACTTCAGGAATGACGTCACCTGCTTTATGCAAAGTGACATAGTCACCAATTCTAATATCTTTATCCGCACAGTAATCTTCATTGTTTAAAGTTGCTCTAGAAATTGTAGATCCTGCCAACAACACGGGTTGTAAAACTGCAGTAGGGGTAACTCTTCCTGTTCTTCCGACAGACATCACTATATCCAAGACTTGAGTCGAAACTACTTCTGGTGGGAATTTATATGCTATCTCCCATTTAGGTGTCTTTGCTGTATATCCAATCGATGGATAAAGCTCCATATCATCCACTTTTATAACCAAGCCATCGATATCATAATCTAAAGTAGGTCTCTTCTGTGCATATTCATCAACATATTGAAGAACTTCATCGATTCCATACACAACCCTTCTTTCTGGATTTGTTCTAAAGCCTAACTTAGTCAATTGATTTAGACCATCACTATGATATCTATATCCAAATTGAGGTGCTAATGGCCAATAGTACCACCAAGCGTTTAGCCCTCTCTTCGCAGTAATAGCACTATCTAATTGTCTCAATGAACCTGCAGCTGCATTTCTAGCATTAGCAAACAACGATTCACCATTTTTAGCTCTTTCCTCATTAGCCTTCTTCAAAGAAGCTTTAGGCATATAGACTTCTCCTCTAACTTCCAAATCTCTTAATTCCGGAATGTCCAAAGGTATGGATCTAATAGTTCTGACATTGTTTGTGACATCCTCTCCGATAGATCCATCACCTCTGGTAGATCCTTGAATTAATCGACCTTCATGGTAGTTCAAATTACAGGCCAATCCATCGATCTTGACTTCACAGCAATATCTAACTTTATCTAAGCCTGTCATCTTTCTAATGGATCTGTCCCATTCTTTCAATTCATCCAAAGAAAAGACATCTGAAATAGAAAGCATAGGAACTGGATGGCTTACTTTTTTGAACTCTTTGCTTACCCAACCACCGACTCTTGAAGTAGGCGAATTGACATCTTTTAAATCTGGTCTTTTGAATTCTAAATCCTGAAGTTCATTCATCAATGAATCAAATTCAGAATCTGGGATCTCAGACTGGTTTAAAACATAATACTGATATGAATATTTATTTAATAAATCCGTGAGTTCTTTAACTCTTTCTTTATCTTTATCTATCTCTGACATAGTATCAATTCCTCCTTAATATTATGAAACTTTTCTAAAGGCTTTGAACCCTTTGACCAATCTTTTTTCTCCATAAGGCTCTGGAAACTTAACTACAATATTGCTAGGTTCAACTTTTATTACTGTTCCAACACCAAAAGAAGAATGAGCGACCCTATCCCCAATCACATAGACTTCAGTCGCTGCCTTCACCTTAGAAATGTTACTAGATGATGCTTTATAAACAACATTTTGAGTTTTAGGCATGCTATTTGAATAAGATTTAGAACTATTAGAAGAAAAGTATCCGTTATATTTTGAATAATGCTTATTATCATTACTATAGCTATTAGATTTATAAAATCCTCTTCCACCTCCATTGTATAAATCATTTGAAATGCTGGGTTTAGGGGCTTCTTGATTAAATCCAATCTCTTTAACAAATTGAGAAGGAGTATTGTATCCTTTAATAGCAAAGGAATATCCACCTTGTGAAGATAAGAAAAGTTGTTTTTTAGCTCTGGTAATGGCTACATAACACAATCTTCTCTCTTCTTCAATTCCTTTATTTCCTCTCTCTATAGCATGTCCAGTTGGAAAAATATTCTCATCCAAGCAAACCACAAACACATATGGGAATTCCAAACCTTTAGAAACATGTGCAGTCATCAATAATACTTTATTGTTATCTTTGATTTCATCTTGAGCACTTTGAAGAGCAGCATCGATCAAAAATTCTTCTAGTGAATTTTCTAATAAGTTTCCTTCTTCATCAAAATTATCACTCTCCATGTAATTTCCGAGCAATCCAATTAAAGTACGAACGTTTTTCATCCTAGTATTCTGCTCGTTAGTATCCAAACTATTCTTGTCTTCTTTTGTATCTATATCATTAACATATTTTTTAAAGCCAATATTATTGAGATAGTGATCGATCACATCTTTTACTTCTTCAGGTTTAGCTTCCTTTAATTGATTGACCGTTTCATCATAAACTGTTTTAAATTCTGTAAGTCTATCGATTAAAGTGGGCTTTAAAGGAATCTCATCTAGATTTTCTATACATGTTTCAAAGTTACTCTTTCCCAATCTGTTTGCTGTTTCCTTTATAATCTCATAAGAAACTGCTCCTATTCCTCTGCTAGGGGCTTTCAAAATTCTAAAGAATGAATAATCATCTTTAGGATTTACTAATAACTTCATATAGGCCAAAGCATCTTTGACTTCAGCACGGTCGTAGAATTTAAGGCCACCATAAACAGCGTATGGAATTTTATTTCTAGTCAATGCATGTTCGAAAGGTTGAGATAGATAGTTAGATCTATAAATAATGACTATATCTTTATATTCGACACCATTTCTGTGTAACTCGAGTATTTTATTTATTACCAAACTAGCTTCGCCATCACTAGAATTGCAAGGAGTAAATGTTACATCCTTTCCCTCCTCTTCATTAAAAGCTCTCAGGCTCTTATCCAATCTATTGGAATTGAATTTTATCAACATATTAGCCTTATCCAAGATTTGTTGAGTAGATCTGTAATTCAAATCCAAAGTCACTGTTTGTAAATCAGGAAAATCCTTAGGTAATGAATTTTGAATCAAATTACTATCAGCTCCACGCCATGTATAAATAGTCTGGTCTGGATCACCAACAACTGTCAATGATGTATGACTAGACAGCAAATGCTTAACAAGCTTATACTGAACTGAATCAGTGTCCTGGAATTCATCGATCAGATAAGCGTCGAATTTCCTATGCCATCTCTCTCTTACCTCAGGATAATCATCCAAAATTTTTGCTGTATACATCAAAAGATCATCAAAATCCAATGAGTTATTCTTTTTTAGCAAGCTTTGATATTTCTTATAGCAATCAATAATTTCTTTTGGATTAGCTGGACTAGATAAAGTAAACATGCTTTCATTAACTTCATCGGGAAAAATGCCTTTGTTCTTTAAAAATCCAATCTTTTTTGTGATGTCAGATCTTATATCTTTATCATCTGGAATATGTAAATCTAAAAAGACATGTTTAAACAACTCTTTTTGCATTTCATCATCAGCTACACCAAACTGAGAATTGAAGTCTTTTAAAAGTGCACATTCTCTTCTTAAAAATCTATAACAAAAGCCGTGGAAAGTTGCTATCAATGGTCTATGAACAGTTAATGGAGTGCCATTATCTTTCATAATCTTGTCGACTCTTTCTTCCATTTCCTTAGCCACTTTATTGGTGAATGTAATAGCCACAATTCTAGATGGATTTATTTCATTCTCAGAAATCAAATAAGCTATACGATAAGTCAAAACTCGTGTCTTACCAGTACCAGCACCAGCGACAATTCTCAAATGTCTAGCAGTCGAACAGCACGCCTCATATTGGCGTTCATTTAATAAGCCTTTAAAATCAATTCCCATATGTTAAAACCAGCTGTGAAATTATATCAAAAAACAAGCCTTTTTGATTTTGATAAGGCTATTATCTAAAATGAAAATGAAAAAATAGTTTTCAGTCATTATTTAAGCTATAATTCATTATTTACAACTTACCAACAATAATAGCATTGCTAAGTTGAAAAAGGTCAACACAGATGCTACTTAATCGTAATTCCAAAGATTAGAGCAATACTCGGATAAATCATCCATCGGTTTCTTATAAATGTCCTTATTATTGGGCATTAAATAATCGAACATATTCATTTTCTCTTCAAAATAGATATTGTTGAGTGGAAAGCCACCTGACAATTTTAAATTATCGACTGTTTTTTGATTAGCTAAAAATAGGGTATCTTTTTCAAATGATTGAACCATTATTTTAGCTTTACAAGACACTAAACTTCTAGCACAGTCGATAGAAGAACCGGTCTTTTGAAATAAAATTGAATTTTGATAATTTGGGCCATAAATAGTAGACAACAACTTTTGTCTATAATTTATAGAAGAGCCATTGGAATCTATATTTTCATTGAATTCTCTAATATCAGTTATAGGAGAAATCAAAGCAATCCCTTTGTAATCTATATTCAAGCTTTCATTCCCAAACAAGGATTGAAATGCTGGAGAATAATTTGATGCAAAGCTCAGCATTCCAAGTTGAGCACCAAATCCAGAACATAAAAGTCCTATTCCTTTATAGGGAGAACCTAAATCTTTGAAATTAAATTTCGTCCATTTGAGAGCTAGATAAATATCTTCCATCACTGCTTTAATACTTCCGATGTTTCCTGAGACTAATGAAGGTGCAACAATAGTAAAGCCTCTCGAAGCTAATTCTTCTAAGAAATCCAAATCAAAAGAATTATCGTTAGATGACCAGATGTCGTGATGAATATAAAAAAGTACTTTATTTGTTTTGTCTTCCGGTCCGAAGAGCACGTGAAGATTTCTCACTCTATTACTTAGAGGAGCGTATTCGAAGGTATCTAATAAGACTTTGTTTCCCATATAGGTCCTCCTACATTAATTCTACCTATATTTTAACAAAGTTGTTTATTTTGTTAATAGCAATATTTATTATATTTATTCAAATATTATAATTCTAATTCAGGGCTTAAAATTTCTAAGGATAACCAAGGAATTTTTTCATGTGCTAATTCTTCTATTTCATTCATTGTAGTTTCATTATTTATAATTGCTGAACTAATGAATTGTAATTGATTGATTTGATCTTGATCATATCCCAAATCAATCATTGTATTATTTATTTTATCTTTATCATCGTTTCCATAGAATTTAAGCAATGAAATATAAACAAATTGATTAAAACTATTTATTGAAGATTGATAAATTATAGAAAGATCTCTTTCTGCTTGAATCATTTCTTTTACATTTTCCATCTCATCTATTAGACTACTGAATTTCTCACTTTCTCCTCCATGATCATTCTCATCAGAATACACCATTAAATCATGGACTTTTCCAAATACTTCATACATGAGACGAAGACTAGAATCTAAGTGTGAATATCTTCTCATTTCAAGCATGATAAATACGATTTCATTCAATACTTTTATCTCAGTTTCTAGATTGCCATATTCTTTATTTTTATAAATTTTCTCGAATTCCTGTTTGCATTTATCAATCGTTTTAAGAAAGTCATCGCCGACTGAAGTTATTAAATCATTCAATATGATAATGATAGCAATATCGGGAATGTCCAATTTAACAATCTTACGTGATAAATCGAATAAGACATAAGAATAATTAATTGCATCTAATATCAATTCTCTAGTCATTAATGAAGGTGAACTTAAATACTTTTTAAATCCTTTTTTATACTTCTTCATACAATACTCTCTAATAGATTTAATGATCATTAAAGAAAAATAATTGATGATATATTTATCTTTTTTATCGTTGATTTCACCCGTGAGATATATCATTCCATTTCGCCAATACCTCATAGCCGCAGTCAATTTTCCTTTGAATAAAATATCGTGTCCTTTCACATATAAAGCGTAAGGATTCATAGCATCTAAAGAAAGAATATCATCAGCATATGAAGTCATCATCTTCATATCAGTTTCACTCATCATCTTATCAAGAGCCATATTCATGAAGTCAATCTTAGATTCGCTGAAGACTGAATAATGGTAACCACAATTTCTACATACAAATACTCCACTTGCTTTATCTAAGCAATCACATCTACAAAACATACACTTTAAATTCATTATTATTTCCTGCCTTCTCTTATTTATGAAATTAAAAGTTTATTATTTCACTCTTATTTATTGGTTTTTATCAATATTAGCACTCTTGTATAAAATATTTTGCTTGTAAATCAATTATAAAGATTATTTTAAAATCTATTTATATCAACATAAGTTGTTATATTAATTTACCTTATATGAATATTTAATTTTAATAATTTCTATTTTTTTAGATAATATAATTGCTATGGAAAACTATGATGTTCAATTATCAACTTCCAATTCTCAAAGCTCAAAAATCGATTATAATAGGTAAGTTATTTTAAAAATCGGGGTGCAACATGGTTAAGTACATTTTTGTCGTTGGTGGTGTTATAAGTGGTATAGGTAAGGGTATCACTGGATCATCCATCGGTATGTTGATGAAGTCTAGAGGATATGATGTCTTCATGCAAAAACTAGACCCATATCTCAATGTCGATCCTGGAACAATGAATCCTATTCAACATGGTGAAGTTTACGTAACTGAAGATGGTTTTGAAACTGATTTGGATTTAGGGCACTATGAAAGATTTACAGACACTGCTTTTGATCGTCGCTCTTCTGTAACTATGGGACAAATCTATTCAACAGTATTAGCCAAGGAAAGACATGGTGACTTCCAAGGACATACTGTCCAAGTTATTCCTCATATAACCAATGAAATAAAGTCTCGTTTCTTCCGTGAAGCCACACCTAATCCAAATAAAACGACTATTTGTATTATAGAAATCGGTGGAACTATTGGTGATATCGAATCTCAGCCTTTCTTCGAAGCTATTCGTCAATTCAAGCATGAAATAGGATATCAAAACGCTATAATCGTCTGTACTACACTAGTCCCATATATCAAAGCTAGCGGTGAACTAAAAACAAAGCCTACACAACAAGCTATACGTACTCTTCAATCCGTCGGATTAAGAGCAGATATTATTGCTTGTAGAAGTGAAGTTGCTTTGGATGATGAAATAAGAGACAAGATTTCATTGTTCTGCGACGTTCCTTCAAATCACGTCTTCGATAATGCAGATGTCCCTACCGTATATGAAGTTCCTCTAATCTTGGAAAAGCAAGGAATAGCCAAAGCTATTCTTGAATCCTTAGGATTACAAGACAATGTAGTTCCCAATCATGTAAGATGGGATAAATTAGTAAAGAACATAATCTCTCCTGCTCATAGAGTATCAATCGCTATGGTAGGAAAATATATGGATTTACATGATTCTTATCTTTCTGTAGTCGAAGCTTTAAGACATGCCGGCGCAGCAAATAACACTAAAGTTGACATCAAGTGGATCGAATCTGAAACTTGTGAAACTGGAGATTTAAATCAAATATTTGATGGAGTGGATGGAGTCTTAATTCCTGGTGGATTCGGAAAGCGTGGAACGGAAGGTATGATCAATACCGTAAAGTATGTCCGTGAACATAACATTCCTTTTTTGGGTCTGTGTCTTGGAATGCAGATTGCTTCAATTGAATTTGCTCGTGATGTATTAGGATACACCGATGCAAACTCAACTGAATTAAATCCTGACACAAAGCATCCTGTTATCTATTTAATGCCCGATCAAATGGGTGTCGTAGATATGGGAGCTACCATGCGTTTAGGAGCATACCCTTGTGAATTAGCCAAAGGAAGCTTAGCTGAAAAGCTCTATAAGACTGATAATATTTCAGAAAGACATCGTCATCGTTATGAGTTTAACAACGCATATAAAGATGAATTCAAAGAACATGGAATGGATGTTTCCGGAATTTATCCTAAGAAAGGAATTGCAGAAATCATCGAGCTTGAAAATCATCCTTTCTTCATTGCAACTCAAGCACATCCTGAATTCAAATCCACTTTATTAAATCCTCATCCTTTATTTGTTGGATTTGTTAAAGCTAGCCACGAACATAAGAACCAAAGAAAATTAGCAGAGAAAAATAAAGCTCAATAATTTAAAAGGTCACTTCGGTGGCCTTTTAAAAATCCCAAGAATCATAAATATAAAGTCTAGCTTTAATGTGTTATTATTTAAAAGTTAGAGTACAAAAACAATTTAATAAAATGATAAAAAAACAATCAAATGATTCATATACATTTAACTTTTCAAAAATAGAAGATGAAACTGACATATTAAAAGCAGAGCAAGAAGAGTTAGACAATCAACCTTCGATATTCAAGCAAAACTATGGACTTATGTCATTGGGATTTGCTTTAATAGCATTGGCTATAGTTTTATTAGTCTTAACTATTAAATCTCAAGATTCTTTAATAGCTATGATAATCTTCACTGTATTGAGTTTCATAGGTGGATTCATTCTATTGATTATTCCATTCTTAACATCAAAATACAGATTATGTTCTATACCTTTAATAGAATTAGCGGGAAATGATATTTTCGATGATTTTCATTTCTTGACCACAGACAATACTTTTGATAAAGCTTTACAAACGTCCTTCGGCTCAGTTTTCTATGATAAATTGACTGAGAAAAAGGAATTAGAAGTATTAAAAGGAAAATACAAGGACTATTCTTTTACCACATATGACTTTAAAGCTTCTAATCAGTCTATTTCATCTATTCAAAGTAGAATGGAAGGAACTTTGATAAGAATAAGATTTAATACTGGCGTATTAAAACCATCGTATGCAACCACAAACAACCTATCCGATTTCTTCTTGCCATTAGAAAAACTATCGATAGGTGGTGACGGTATGACCTATTTCGGTGATTCTAAGGATGATTTAAACAATCATATAGATATTAAAAAAATCAAAGATTTAGATCAATTGACAATTCTATCAATCGATCAAAATGGAATATCTGTTTTATTATTTGGAAAAACAATGGATATAAGAAGAATAAAAAAAGGTGAAGTATCACAAGAGAGTTATGAAAATCTCTGTCTAAACTTCAACCCTTTATTAACAGTATTAAACTCTATTCATTAGTCGAATAAGACTTCCCACCATCGAATCCGGATATATGCATATAGCCGGATTTTTTTAATATATTCAATACCATCCAATAAATAATGATTTTAATAGGAGCTTCTATCCACATAAATATCAGGTTATTGAATACACCATAGAAATAAGGAAGACTCATAGTTAAAGAATTCCAATAAGGAAGAAGACAAATAGAAACGAGTAAAGCAGATGTGATATAAAATGAATAGATGTCTATAAAAGAATAGCCTTCCTTTGCCTTTAAAGCATCGGGATTTACACATACTTTTTTACCCCTAAACAACTCATATCTAGGTAATTCATTTCTACTTATATATTTTTCTTTTCCAATGAACTTAGCTAACAACAAAATAACTATAAATGAAACCATTGATAAAGCTATAAGGCCAAAAGTAATTCCTAATCTAATTCCATCATCAAGTATTAACTCATACTTAAAGTTTGTCTTTCCATTCGAATAAGAAGTATGAGTATACAAATAAGTAACAGCAATGATTAAACTTACAACATTTAATACTATAGAATAAATGAATTCAATTCTTTTCTTACCATTTAAAATTTTTGATATTACCCAAGGAATAAGACCTATAATTGCAGAGTCTATCGTATATCCAAAAAAATACGCACCGACAGGAAAAGCAGTGGCACCGATCAGATCAGCCCCTGCTCCTACAACCATTCCCCAAATAGGTCCACAAACTAAAGAAGTAATTATGATAGGTAAATTTCCGAGACTAAATCGCATTGAAGGCATTCCGCCAAGTGGTATATAAATAGAGATAAAACGAGCAAAAACAATTGACAACCCCATCATAAAAGCTGAGATTGTCATCTTCTTAAGAAAGTTTATAGCCTTGATTTTATTAGAAGTTTTGGCTCTTGACGACATCGTTGAGCTTCCTCTTTATGTCTCTTTCTTTTATAGTTTCTCGTTTATCGAAATTCTTCTTACCTTTTCCCAAGGCTATCTCTATTTTTACTCGGCCTTTCTTAAAATATACTTTAGTAGGAACTACCGTAAATCCGTTTTGTTTCACTTCTCGCATAAACTTATCTATCTGATATTTATGAATCAATAATTTTCTATCTCTTAAAGGTTCATGATTGAATATATTTCCAAACTTATATTCTGGAATATTCATTCCAACAACGTAGGCTTCTCCACCTCTAAAATCGATAAAAGCCCCATTGATAGAACAGTGACCTGCTCTCATCGACTTCACTTCAGTTCCAGTCAATGACATTCCAGCCTCAAGAAAATCTGAGAGGAAATAATCAAAATGAGCTCTCTTATTTGAAGCTATTAATTTAATCCCCGAAATTTCTTGTGCCATATATATACCTCGACTCTAAAAAACAATTCTAGTTATTTGAATTTGATGAATTATCGTTTCCACCATTATTGTTATACTTGGATTTATCGCTATTGTAATTTCTGCTGTCGTATGAATGGTATCCTTTTCTATCATTATTACGGCGATAAGATCCTCTGTTGTCATCTCTTCCGTGACCATAGCCACCACGTCTGTCATCGGAATGACCATAATGTCCATGATCATTATCACGGTGTCCATAGTTACTATGTCCATATCCTTCTTTTCTATCAGAATGTCCATAGCTTCCTCTATTGTCGTCCCTATGGAAACTCCTATGTTCACCATCCCTATTATCATCTCTATGATATGAGTGATATCCACCTCTATCTCTGCTAAATCCACCTTCTCTTCTATCAGAAGAATATCCTTCTCTTCTATCAGAAGAATATCTTCTCTCACCGTAATTGTTATTAGAAGATTCTTCGGAAGAATTGTTCTTCTTATCTATATCGACTGCATAATCGCTGTTCAAAGCTTCACGGTTGTATACGTGATATCCTTTTCCACCTCTGTTATCAGCACCACCTTTTGATGCTCCACCAAATCTTGAGAAAGTAGATCCACCGAATTTCCTTTGTCCACCAGCCATACGATAATCTTCATGATGTTGTACAAAGAAAGGAGCTTTAGTGATGACTGTAACATCGTTCTTCTTCAAAGCTTCCAACATCTCAGGAGTCAAATTGACTTCGGACTTCTCCCAGAAGAAAGGAGTACAGAAAGTTATCTTTCTTCTCGAGACATCACATTGGAAAATATCGACATCGATTTCATCACCGATATTAAATTCTCTCTTTGAATCTTTACCCATTGCATTGAGATGCTTCTCATCATAATAATAATGATCATCATCAACATATTCAAAAGGAAGAAGTCCTTCGATTCCATTATCCAAACGAATGAACATTCCAAAGTCTACCAAGGATACGACTGATCCGTGGAATTGTTGTCCGATACGAATAGACATGTATTTAGATGATTCGAGATCATCGACACTTCTTTCAATTGTTTGAGCACGCTTTTCATCGGCTGATAAATCATCGCCAAGATTTTTCATCATGTCATATCTAGCTTTCTCATCATATGGCTTCTTATTGAAGACATAATCATGTAGTGTGCGATGAACAATCGTATCTGGATAGCGACGAATAGGTGAGGTGAAATGCAAGTATTCAGGTTCAGCTAATCCGAAGTGTCCGACTTCGTCAGGTGAATAGCGCGCTTTTGCCATTGATCTAAGCATAACTAACGAGACTACTTTCTTAACATTCTCATCTTGAATTCTATTAAGGAATTGAGAAAGAGTATAAGCATTAACTTCCAATGGGAAATCTCTAAACAAACCAAGCTTCTTCAAGAAAGTCTTCAAAACATCGAGTTTCTCCGTAGGAGGATTCTCGTGAATACGATAAAGAGTAGGAATATTTAAAGCATGAATATGCTTAGCAACTTCACAGTTTGCAATGATCATCATATCCTCGATCATCATCTCTGCAATATCTTGAGTCTTTGTTTGGACATCGATAGGGAATCCGTGTTCATCCAAAGTAAAGTGAAGTTCGACCGAGTCCAACTTCATAGCACCTTGGCTAGTTCTTCTAGAACGTATTGCATCACCAGCTTCCTTAAGAACATCAAGCATGCCTTGAATTTCAAGACTGAGATTATCAGCTGTTCTATTCTTGTACCATTCATTTACTTGTCTGTAAGTCAAACGTCCATGAGAACGGATAACTGAAGGATAGATGTCACTCTTTATAACCTTTCCATCTCTTCCAACCTGCATTCTACAAGTAATAGCTAAGCGATCCACATTAGGATTCAAAGAGCAGATTCCGTTTGATAATTCGACAGGCAACATAGGTACGACACGATCAGCTGTATAGATTGAAGTTCCTCTCTTTTGAGCTTCTTCATCTAGAGGATGACCAGGCTTTACATAGTGAGCGACATCAGCAATGTGTACACCTATTTCCCATCCATATTCAGCTCTTTTAGCAGATACAGCATCATCAAAATCACGAGAATCATCGCCATCTACAGTGACGACGCATTCTTCTCTCAAATCGGTTCTATCAACATAATCTTCAGGTTGAAGAGTTTGAGGAATAGCCTTAGCTTCATTCAATACTTCTTCAGGGAAGTGAATAGGTGCATCATTCGCAGCAATAATCTCAGAAATATCGGCTCCCACTTCTCCAGCCTTGACCAACATCTTATCGATTCTAACATCGATTTCAGTAGGCTTTCTTTCCAAAATTGTTGCACTGCAATAATCACCGATTCCAACATTCTCAGCACAATTCTCAACAACTTTAACCTTGACTTGTGCTGCTTCAAGATAAGGTATAACCAATGTAGACTCACCTTCAGTCTCCAAGCGATAATTACCTTTAATCTCTTCTACAGGCTTAAGAGTTGCGACAAATGTACAATTTCTAGGGCCGAATTTATCTATATCTACATAAACATAAACATAATCGCCTAAAAGCAATGTCATTGCATCAGCACCGCTCAAACGAACATCCATGTGATCTTCACGAAGTAATCTCATATAGACAAATGAAGCTTTCTTCAATACTACTTGGCAGAGATGCAATCTATCGTGTTCTATATCTCTATATTTATCACCATCGTAACAAACCAATCCTGAAAATATCAAATCCTTCATAATTCTAATGAATGTCTCATTAGATACAGGTGATAAGTTCATCAATTCTTCTGGCGTTTTATCGCCTTCTCTCAATGCATCCAAAACCTCTTCTTTGGTCATGTTTTTTCCCCCTATGTCTTTCCTAGCTCGCTAGGGACCTTAAATTATTTATTATTTCAACTTTATAATTATACGCTACATAACAAATTGAGATACAAAAAAGCGAAATCATACCTCTTTATATATGTATTTTTATATGAAAAAAGCTGCAGTGAAATTCTGCAGCTTAAGTCTATTTACTAATCTTTCTTGAATAATTTCATTATCTTGGTAGGGATGCTTTCTTCTTTATTTGTAGGATTCTCATTCTTCAATCCTTCTCCGATAAATCCAATTCCATATCCGGCATCACCGAGATGAACCGTAAATAATGGCCCGACTCCATCAAATACAGTGTAATCCAAGTCTGGATATAAATCAGTCACTTTCTTTATTAAGTTGTTAGTCAAATCATCCTCACCCATATGCACAAAAGACATATAGACATGTTTGAACTTATTCATAGCTTCTGCAATTTTATCTAAGAAATACTTATCGACATCATTGAATGTTCTTACTTTTTTCTCAGCCTCTAAACTGCCTTTAGTTTCATTTATTCCAATAATAGGTTTGATCTTCAAGAAAGCTCCGACAATAAATGAAAACCTAGATAATCTTCCGCCTTTATACAAAGGCTCAAGTGTCGACAATGTCCAGCATTCATGGAATGTAGGAGCTATTTCTTTTGCCTTAGCAACCACTTGCTCAAAGGTAAAACCTTGCTCTGAATATTTAGCGAGAACCATTACTAGCAAAGCTAAACCGTAATTAGCTTCAAACAATTCCAAAACGACGACATGTTTTTGCTTTTCCTCGTCTAACACTTGTCTTCCCATCACAGCAGATTCATAAGTGTGCGAGATGGATTTATTCATAGGTAATACAAGAATGTCCTTGTATCCTTCATCAAAAAGTTTCTCGTAGGCTTGAGCAAATTCAGCAGGTGATGGACAAGCTGAATGCACATTTTTGTTTTCTTTTAAGGCCTGAGCTATTTCTTCAGAAGTCCATTCATTTTCAGGCTTATTCAAATTTTCGACAGTTATAGAAAGAGAGACTTTTTCAACTCTAACTGCATCAGTTACATCCTTATTTAATGCTGTAGTAGAATCTACAACGAATGCATAATCTTTATTTTGAGACATAGCTTTTACTCCTTCTCTAAAATCCGTATATATATATCATACTTTAAAAAAGGAGTTTTTTCTATTCTATGGTTTTAACAACTCAAAAAGAAAAACCATTAAAGGATTTATAATAAAAATAGAAATTGTTTTAAGCTTTGTATGACTTTTGTGGCACAATAATCTTTAAGAAAGAGAAAACGAAATGGGAAAACTAAGAGACTTAACTGAAACAATCGTATCTTCATGGGCTTTTCCCGCTCTTTTTGGAATTCTCAGTTTCTTTGGATGGGTCACCAAATTTGCTTGGCCTTTCGCAATAGCAGAAGCTATTCTTTGCTTCCTTCCTTTAATAACTATGACAGGAAGAGCTTATCAAGCTCCTTTAATCATGTTTGTTCCAATAATATCTGAGAACATTTCTTTTTCAAATATTCCTGTATATTGTTACATAGTACTAATAGCTTATGTAGCTTCATTAGTTGCTTATATAGCAATAAATAGATGTAAATTCAAAACATCTTTTCCTTTTTTTGCTTTCCTATCTTTAATTCTAGTCTTCCTCATATCTTGCATCATAAGCATAGTTAAAACAGAGCAATATGTTTCAAGTGCTATATTCTTCGTCATCGGAATGTTATTAGTTTTGATGATAGCAACACTAAACTGCGATGTTATGGAAGAACACAAGGATAGTTTTTCCTATCTATCAAAATGCTTAGCAATGCTATCAATTTTGATATCATTAGAAATATTCTCATATTATATTTGGAATCCCAATGACTTATTTGCTGAGACTTTCCAACTTGGTTGGGCAAATACAAAGTCGATGGTTTCAACAATCATGACTCTTTGCTTGGCTTCATATGGAACTCTTATATTTCATAAAAAGATTGAATCTATCACCTCAATTATTTCTTTGATCGGAATCTTATTGCTAGCAAATCCATCAGGTCTATTAACTATGATCATCGGATTCATTCCTTTGATTTTGATTTCCTTTAGAAGTTACGGAAAAGCTTATCCTTATATAAGCCTAGGTTTGTGTTGCTCATTCGTAGCTATATTTGCAATTCTATTAGGATATGTATCTGGATTTAGAGAATTGTTTATCGAATCGATCAAATCATTAAACCCATCAGCATCGATCAATTCACAACTATACAATTATGGAATAGAGGGATTCAAATCAAATCCATTGTTCGGTCCATCAGCACAAGGATTAGTAGGAACATTTGCTGGTTCAACTACATTAGAAGGAACTATAACACCTTTAAGAAACACATTAGTAACTACACTATATATGGGTGGAGTAATAGGGCTTATCGCTTGGATAATTTGTGAGATATCAGTTTATTCAACTTGTTTCTTAAGAAAATCTCAAGATAAGTGGGTTTTCTTATTCATGCTTTTAGTTTCAGATTTCATAGGAATTACTGATAACTCTTTATTCAATTTATATTTTCTCGGTATATATTTGCTCAGCATCTCAGCCTTTCAAAATTCATTCTTATATAGCAAAGTCAAAATCAACGATAGATATTATTCTTTAACTACCAAAAATAATTACTGATATATAAATTTATATATTAGATTGATTTTTAGATTCAAAAAGCCGCATCGCTGCGGCTTATTTATTTAGTCCTTCTTAGGAGCAGGAATTACATCACAGCCCATGTATTTTCTCAAAGGCTCAGGGATTGTAATAGATCCATCAGCATTTTGATAATTTTCCAAAACAGCTGCGACTGTTCTTCCGACGGCTAATCCAGATCCATTTAATGTATGGACCAATTCAGGCTTAGCATCTTTGCTTCTCTTGAAACGAATTGACATTCTTCTAGCTTGGAAGTCTGTATCGTTAGAGCAAGAAGAGATTTCCTTATAGGAATTATATGAAGGAAGCCAAACTTCGAGGTCGAAACATTTGGCTGCTGAGAATCCCACATCACCGGTAGAAAGACATACACGACGATAAGGAAGTCCCAAAGCTTCGAGAATAGACTCAGCTTCTCTAGTCAAATGCTCAAGTTCATTGAATGAATCCTCAGGCTTTGCAAATGTGACAAGTTCAACCTTTTGGAATTGATGCTGACGAATGATACCACGAGTATCACGTCCTGCCGCACCGGCCTCAGCTCTAAAACATGAAGAATAAGCGCAGAATCTAACAGGAAGTTCTTCATTAATGATTTCGCCACGATAATAATTTGTAACAGGAACCTCTGCAGTAGGAATAAGCCAGAAATCACCTTCAGTTTGATTGTCTACGTGGTAGGCTTGATCCTTAAACTTAGGAAGCTGACCTGTTCCAGTCATAGTCTCAGTATTGACCATATAAGGGGGAAGAATTTCAGTGTATCCATGAGATGTGTGGTAGTCGAGCATGAAAGCAGCACAAGACCTCTCAAGTCTAGCAAACAATCCTTTATAGAAAGTGAAACGAGGTCCAGCGACCTTGACTCCTCTTTCAAAGTCGAAATCACCATCAGCCAATCCTAAGTCCCAATGAGATTTAGGTTCAAAGCCTTCAGCCTTGAAGTCTCTAGGTGTTCCCCAGTATTTAACAGCTTTATTAAAAGAATCATCAGTTCCTATAGGAAGTGAAGGATCGGGAAGGTTAGGAGTCTTCAAAAGCATTTGACGAATCTCTTCATCCAATTCCAAAGCTAATTTATCGTCAGCTGCAATCTTGTCCTTAGATTCACTGACTTTCTTTTTCAATTCGTTAGCTTCTTCAATCTTTTTTTGAGCCATCAAAGCACCGATTTGCTTTGAAGCTGAATTTCTCATAGCCTTCAAATCATCTCTTTCCTTGATAGCTGCATTTCTCTTGTTGACCAACTCAGGCAACTGTCTCAAATAGCTGTAATCACCATTACGGGTGTTCAGTCTTTCGATAACCTCATCGAGGTGTTCGATTACATAATTTTTATCAAGCATGGGTTTCTCTCCTCTTTGCAAATAATTAGTATAAACTACTTCTCTTCTTTCGGCGAAACGATTTCATTTTTTATAACATCGATAAACTTATGATTCTCGTCATTTTTTATCTTCGTCAATAAATCAGAACTAGCCACATCAGATATAGGGTTATGTTTTAAGTCTTGAAGAGATTCATAGATTCCAACTGGAGATTCTTCTATAGAAATGAAGTCAGTTCCAGCTTGAATCTCTGTTCCGACCAAAGGAATATCTACAGCCAAGATTGGAACATTAGATGCTATAGCATCAAGAATTACAATCATGTCCATAAACCATCTCTCAAGAATTACCACCGCACTAGCCGAAGCAATTCCTGATGGATACAATTCGTCTCTCATTCCAATTTCATAATACAAATTAGGAATCTTTTCAGTTATCCATCTATGTTTCAAAGAACCAGATGATATGTCGACAAACACAAACGTGACCCCCGGAGCCATTCTAGCTAGAGACTGAGCCTTCTTGAATGAATCGGTACAACCTAAAACGATAATAGAATGAGAATCATTAGAAATTCCGAAATACTTATTAAAAGTTGTTTTTTCTAAAGAAGATATGGATGTTCTTTGATTCATCGGCTTTGAAAACCAACTGATACTAATAGGTGTAACTACGCTAGATTTCTTCAAGAACTCCATTTGGCCTTTGGTTTCTACACAAATCAAATCGACTTGGTTCAAACTCTTTATATTGGTCAATATCAATTCATTTTTCTTCTTTTTGAAATTGGCATGATCACCGAAAGGAATTGCGATAATCTTTTTATTGAATTCTTTAGCAGCACCTCTAACTTTAGAGAACAGCTTTAGAGTAACCAATAAAATTACATCACAACTTTCAATATCCTTATAGTCTGTGACAATTTCAACATTTTCGCTTCTCAAATAATCTCTCAAAAAGTTAACCGTAGGAAATTTTCCGACATCTTTAGTGTCCTTCTTATAAGCTAAGAAAACCCTTAAAGTTTTATCAGATATCATCATCTTCTCCAGAGCCTTCATCAGATCCACCATCACCCTCAGATCTATGCAACATTTCAGTTAAAGCTGCATCAATCTTATTTTCTGATTCTTCTTGTTCGTCTTTCTTAGCTTTTTCATCGCTTTCTTTAGCTGAGGTATCGATTGATTCATCAGAAGGAAGAATAGAAATAGAAGCGATATTTTCATTGTCTCTCAAAGTGACTAGCTTAACGCCTGATGTGTAACGTCCATGTGTAGGAAGTTGTGTTAAAGATGTGCGCATCAAAGTACCACCATCGGTGATAATAAGAATTTGCTCATCGCCATGAACGACACCCATGGTAACCAAGCCACCGGTTCTATCGCTTTCCTTCAATGTCTTTACACCCTTGGCGCCACGAGATGTCTCTCTATATTCATCGATAGGTGTGAGTTTGGCAATACCCTTACTAGAAACAGTCAAAACCATATTTCCTTCTTTTGATGTTGCAAGACCTACAACCTTACCACCATCTAGGTTGACACCTTTGACACCAGTGGCTGTACGTCCCATTGAACGAACATCGCTTTCATCGAACATACAAATTTTTCCATTAGATGTTCCTATCAAAATCTTTGCCGATCCGTCAGTAGCTTTGACACTGAACAACTCATCACCTTCACGAACATTGAGTGCAATCTTTCCAGCTTTGTTGATATATTCGTATTCTTCGACTGAAGTTTTCTTAATAATTCCATTATCGGTTACAAACACTAGATACTTTTGATCGTGTGCATCTACTGACAATATTTCAAGAACACGCTCATCTTTAGCAAGACTCAAGAAGTTGATAACTGGAATTCCTTTAGAAGTTCTACTTCCTTCAGGAATTTGATATCCACGTACTCTATAAACTTTTCCAACGGATGTGAAGAACAATACGTCTCTCTTAGTTCTAGAAAGAGTCAAGATAGAAACTTCATCATTATCCTTAGTGGTCATTCCAGCGACACCGATTCCACCACGATTTTGCATCTTGAATTCATCAGGACTCATTCTCTTGATGTATCCGTTCTTTGTCAAAGCAATGAGTATAGACTTATCGGCAATCAAGTCTTCATCTTCTTCACTTGTGACGATATCAGAAATCTCTGTTCTTCTATCATCACCGAACTTATCAGAAATTTCCTGCATTTCTTTCATTAAAACAGAATCTAGATATGCAGCATCAGAAAGGATGTGATTGTATTCGAGCATATCCTTTTCATGACCGGCTTTTTCATCTGAAAGCTTATCTCTTTCAAGTCCAGTCAATTTTCTCAAAGTCATATCGAGAATAGCTTTTACTTGTTCATCATCAAAGTTAAATCTCTCTTTCAATTTGATGCTGGCTTCTTCTTGAGTTTTGGATCCACGTATCAAAGAGACTACTTCATCGACATTGTCACAAGCTTCAATCAATCCATCCAAAATATGATTTCTTGCTTTAGCTTTATCTAAGTCGAATACAGTTCTACGTCTCACTACTTCTCTTTGGAACTCTATATATAATTCCAAAGCTTGTTTCATATTTAAAACACGAGGTGTTCCTCTATCCAAAGCCAACATATTGACAGGGAATGAAGATTGGAGCTTTGTATATTTAAATAAATGATTCAAAACTATATCGACATTGGCATTTCTCTTTAATTCGATAGTGAACTTAGTTCCAGTCTTTTCATCGGAATAGTCTGCAATGCTTTGAATGTCTTCCAAAGTCTTATTTGCACATAATTCCATAATGGATTTAGCCAACAATTTCTTATTGACCATATATGGAACTTCAGTGAAAACTATAGATGTACGACCATCTTTAGTTTGTTCTAAATGATAACGTCCTCTAACTTTGACATTACCGGATCCTGTTTCGAAGTAATGTTTGATTCCACTTCTTCCACAGATGATTCCACCACCTGGAAAATCGGGGCCTTTGATGTATTCCATCAAATCGACAGGTTCCAATGAAGGATTCTTCATCAAAGCAATAATAGCATTGAATGTCTCTCTCAAGTTATGAGATGGGATATTGGTCGCCATTCCGACAGCAATTCCTTGACTTCCATTAATTATCAAATTAGGAATTCTAGCAGGCAATACTACTGGTTCTTGTCCGTCTCCATCATAAGTATCGACAAAGTCGACTGTATTCTTATACATATCACGGACCATCTGAAGCGACAACTTGTTGAGTCTTGCCTCAGTGTAACGGTAAGCAGCTGGATCATCACCATCTTGTGAACCATAGTTTCCATGTCCTTGAACCAACATGTAACGAACAGCGAAGTCCTGTGCTAGACGAGCCATAGCTTCATAAATAGAGCTGTCACCATGTGGGTGATATTTACCCATGACGTCTCCGACGATACGAGCTGATTTCTTAAAAGGCTTATCCGGCCACATACCCATAGTAGCCATGCCGTAGATGATACGACGTGTAACAGGCTTCAAACCATCTCTAACATCAGGAAGAGCACGAGCAGTAATAGTACTCATAGCATAATCGAGGAATGATGTTTTGACTTGGTCATCCAAAGGTGCATCTTCCAATCCACCTTGAATGCCTTCGGCTACGCCTTCAAGGCCTTTTCCTTTAACTTTACTAACCTTCTCTTCTTCCTCTTCTCGATCATCGTTCATAGCCTTCGACATTTCTGAATCGATATCTTCAGGAGAAAGTGTATCTTCTTCGTCTTCGATATCTTTCTTATCTTTATTTTCTTCTGCCATATTTATCTCCTTTCTATCGACTAAATATCGAGGTTCTTAACAAACTTTGCATTGGCTGTGATAAATTCCTTACGAGGTTCAACAGATTCACCCATCAAATCGGTAAGAGCGTTATTTGCAGCTTCTGCATCTTCGACAGAGACTTGTTTCAACTTTCTAGCACCACGAATCATAGTGGTCTGAGCCAATTCAGAAGGATTCATTTCACCTAATCCTTTGTAACGATTCAATGTATATCTAGCATTTTCAGGCAAATGTTTCTTCAATTCAGGAAGTTCTTCTTCACGGAAACAATAGTAATTATGTCCTTGATATCCAAGCTTATATAGAGGAGGAACAGCGATATAGACGTGTCCGCTCTCCACCAAAGGTTTCATAAATCTATAGAAGAATGTCAACAACAATATTTGAATATGAGATCCGTCGACATCAGCATCGGTCATGATGATAACTTTGTCATACTTAATCTTGGTTATATCAAAATGCTCTCCAGATCCTGCACCAATGCATTGAATCATGTTCATGATTTCAGCATTCTTTTCAATACGCATGACCTGAGCTTTTTCTACATTGAGAATCTTACCTCTCAAAGGAAGAATAGCTTGGGTCTTAGCGTCTCTTCCCTTCTTAGCGGAACCTCCTGCAGAGTTTCCCTCAACGATGAATAATTCTCTTTCTTTAGGGTCTTTGGATACACAATCGGCCAATTTATCGGGCAATGATCCAAATCCCATAGATTTCATCTGAGCGTTCTTTCTCGCTTTCTCAGCGGCTTTTCTACCTTTATAGGCAGTCAATGAACGATCGAAGAACAACTTTCCTTCCTTAGGATGCTCCAAAAGCCAGGTTTTGAGGTTATCACCGACAATAGATGAAGCGTCTTTTCTAACTTCACTGTTGCCAAGCTTTCCTTTTGTCTGTCCTTCGTACTCAGGATCTGGATGCTTAACAGACAAAACGACGGTCAAGCCTTCACTCAAATCATCGAAGCTGAAGTTTTCATCGTTATCTTTTAACCAGCCTTTATATTTATAAAAAGAATTCAATTCACGTCCTAAAGCTAAACGGAAACCTTCTACATGTGTTCCACCTTCAGGTGTATTGATATTATTGCAGAATGAACGAATGTTGAATAAAGAGCTTCTAGTAGGCTGTAAAGCACATTCTACGAACACTCCATCTTCAGCACGTCCCTCGAAATAAGGAATATCTTCGAATAAAGGATTTCTTCCTTGGTTGATATAAGAAACATATTCTTTGATACCACCATCATATTTGAAATCATCTCTTGCGATATCGTTAGGATTTCTTAAATCTTCAAGAGATAATTCAAGTCCTTTATTCAAGAAGGCTGTTTGTCTAAGACGATCACGAATGGTCGAGTAGTTATAGACCGTAGTTTCTTTGAAAATTGTAGGATCTGGTGAGAATTCAACATCTGTTCCCGTCTTTTCCAATGGGCAGTCTCCAATGATTTCAAGTCCATTAGATACGACGTGTCCGCCATTTTCAAATCTAATTTGATGAATCTTTCCACCACGATAGACAGTGACAGTCAATTTTGTAGACAAAGCATTGACAACTTTAGCACCGACACCATGAAGACCTCCAGATACCTTATATCCAGTCCCACCTTCAAATTTTCCACCGGCGTGAAGATCAGTGTATGTAGTTTCGACAGCACTCTTTCCTGTAGCTTTGACTATATCACAAGGAATACCACGTCCATCATCAGTTACTCTAATGCTGTTTCCAGGAAGAATAGAAACATGGATGTGATGACAATATCCGGCCAAAGCTTCATCAACTGCGTTATCCACAATTTCTCTAACGAGAAGGTGAAGTCCTCTAGATGAAGTGGATCCGATATACATACCAGGACGTTCACGAACAGGCTCCAATCCCTTTAAGACCTTAATATCAGCAGCTGTATAGTCTCTCTTAGCTCTGATGGCTTCCTGCTCTTGTTGAGCAGTAACATTTTCGAATTTGACTTCTTCTGAGGAAAAATCTTCAGGTTTGGTCTCATCGATAACCTTCATGGTCTCCTCAGTCTTTTCTTTCATTCCAGGAGCTTGCCTAGACAATTTTGCTATCTTAGCCTGAACCTTTTCCTTCTCCTTGGCTGAGATTTCAGTTTCAATAGCTGTAGTATCCTTTGTTATCTCGATAACATTTCCGTCGGCACCTTTTACTACAGTCTTAACTGCAACTGTAGGATCTTCTTTTCTCTCCTTCTCTAATTCGTCTTTGTTAGCCATTTTATTGACCTCCTTTTTCTTCATCTACAACATCAGACTTTATTTCTATAACATTCACCTTTTCAGCATCCTCATCCAAACTGGAGCCTGAGAGGAGAACTTGTTGAAATCCTTGTATCGTATCTAATAATTTTTTCTGCTTCTCAGTATCCAAATCAGACATCACATCATCGAGAACCAATATTGGATCCTCACCTCTCTTCTCTTTAATCATTTCGGCCAGCGATAGAGTCACCGAAAGAGAAGCTAATCTATTTTGACCTTGAGACCCATACGAGCCTAGAGGTTTGTCGTCCAAGTAAGCCACCAGGTCATCTCTATGGGGACCGATCATAGTCATCCTATGAATTCTCTCATATGATTTCTTTCTATCATATTGAGCAATCATCTTCTTCGTATAAGTCTCCATATCGTCATCCACTATGGTGTTAGTTCTATAAGTGAATCTCAACTTAGAAGAGCTACCGAACAACTGCTGAAAGTATTTGTCTCCTTTAACACCCAATTCTTTTATCAAAGAAAGCCTACTTTGAACTAAAGGAAAACTAACCCTTATAAGTTCATTAGTCAACACACCAACAATTTCATCATCTGCCATAGTGACGAGAGCTTGATTTCTCTCTCTCAGCACTTTTCTATATCTTTGAAGGCTATACAAATATTTAGAATCTATGGAGCTCAATGTTTCATCCATCAATTTTCTTCTCTCCGATGGTTCGTCTTTAAAAAGAAACACTGATTTAGGTTCAAACACCATGGTTAAGACAGTTCCAACAAAAGAAGATAATGTCTTAGCTTTCTTTCCATCCACTTTTATTTGCTTGCCTGAAGTAGTAATAGTGGCTTCTACTTGTTTAGAATATTTTTCACTCTCACAAGTAAATATGCCCTTTACATATGCTTTAGAACAAGAGTTTCTAATCAAATCTCTATCTGGAGATTTTCTAAAAGATCTAGCGAAAGAAAGATAAGATATAGCTTCCAATAGATTTGTCTTTCCACAGCCGTTTTGACCAGTGATGAAATTCAACCCAGGTTTCAACTGATAAGAAGCTTCTTGAAAGTTTCTCCAGTCTTTAACTTGAATAGAATCTATCTTCATTAAATAACTTTGATAACTAAGTCTTCTACTGTAACAGTATCACCTTTTCGAATCTTAGCACCTCTACGATTTTCGGAATGGTCATTGACTTTAACAGGGTTTTCCGCTAAATAAACTTTAGCTTGTCCACCCTTCTCAAGAACACCGAAAATTTTCAAAATTTGTTCGAGTTTTATATACTCACCTTTAAGTTGAAATTCTTTCTCCATAAGAATTTTAGCCTCCTAAAAATCATGCTTAAAAAGCACGTATATATTATAATAT
>ULUB01037253.1_pt1 | contig 43032 bp, 39 predicted proteins | sample 1958111 | NCBI WGS metagenome assembly ULUB01 (sample SAMEA4835749, study PRJEB28245) | human gut metagenome | biome: gut microbiome; material: fecal sample | place: Denmark | collected 2008
ACAAAAGCTTCTTCATAGTCATAACATTTTGCGAGCCACAGGCCCTTGGCCTCCCGCCATCATGCAAGCAAGCGTACGCAAGGCAACAGCCGGCCAAACGTACGCTTGCCACAACATGCGCGGGCGGGCGCATCAGAATCACTTTATCTCCTCTCCGTTGACCTTGAGCCCATCGACCACGCAGTTCTCAATGAGCGTCTTGTCAAACGCCTTCTTCTGGTCGGTGATGTCACAGTCCTCAAACGTGAAGTCCTTCAGGCGGTACTTGTCCGACTTGCCCACGTCGAAGAAGTTCTTGCAATCCATCTTTATGTTCCTTATAGTGATGTTGTTGCATGTAGACAGGGGCATGTCGTCGCGCTTCTCGGGCTTGAAGAACTGTGTCCAGGGGCGCACAACGAGGAAGCTCGAGCAGTTTCCGGTCAGTTCTTCCACCGTCACATACTCGTAATGCTGGGGCGTATCGGGCCTCATCTTGAGCCACAGCACACGGTTGGCATCGGTAATCTTGCAGCGGCGGAGTATCACGTTGCGGTCGTGCAGCGACTCACTTCCAAGCGTAAGGCAGCCATGCACCTTGCCGTAAGTGCAGTCTTCGATGATTATGTTCGAGCACGGGCCGTTGTCGGGGTCTTTGTCTGCCCACGTGCCCTTGCCGCCCTTGAGCACCACCGCGTCGTCGTTTACGCTCATGTAGCAGCCGCGTATGAGCACGTTCTTGCACACATCGAGGTCGATGGCGTCGCTGCTCGGGGCCTTTATGCCGCTTGTCGGCGCATAGATGTGGCAGTCGAGATAGCGAATGTTCTCGCTTTTGTACAGGTGGTTGGTCCAGAACGGGCTGTTGATGAGGTGCACGTCCTGCACGGTGACGTTCTTCGCGTTTGATATGTAGACCAGCCTTGGGCGCATGGCCTCAAGGTTTGTGCACTGGCGGTTGTACTGTCGGCGAATCCAGAACTCCTCCCAGTAGTTCCGTCCGTTGCCGTTTATCGTGCCATGCCCGGCTATTGTAAACCCGTCGACACCGTCGGCATTGACCAATGCGGCAAAATAATTGAGCGTCTGCCCCTCCATCCGGGTCTTCACGAGCTTGAAGTTGCGTATGCGGTCGCTGCCTTTCAGGGTGGCGCCGGAGCGAAGATAGAGGTGGGTTCCCTGCTTGAAGAAGAGCGAACCGCTCAGGAACGTGCCCTGCGGAATCACTATCACACCGCCACCCGAGGCGGCTGCCTTGTCGATGACGGCCTGTATCTGCTCTGTCTGGATGATGGTCGAATCGGGCTTCACCCCATAGTCGGTGATGACATACTGCTTTCCGAGCTTGGCCACGTCGACCTTGGTGGTGTCGCTGAACCATTCAGGTATCGGCGTACCGTCGGGAAAGAGCTGCACTGCCTTCTTCTTGGCGTTCGACGCAACGCACGCAAGCGCCAACGTCATTGTCATTGCGAGTCTGAATTTCATAACTGTTGTTTATTAGTTGTTGATTAGTTTCCTTGCACCGATGCCACTGCCATCCTGCCGGCGGCCCTCACCACGCAACCAGCCTGACTGTGGTTTATGCGCCACAAAGTTAATAATTAATCGCGACTTAAACAAAAAAAGAAGCGAACTTCACAGCCCGCTTCCTACTTTACCATAAAAAATTACTAACTAAAACTATATTATTAACTATTCTGAAAACATGATCAGTGTTGTTTTGTCGGTGCAAAGATACAACACTTTCTCCAATCTGCATACATATAACGGCAGAAAATCGCTTGATTTTGTACATTTATCAATTTTTTTAGGGATTTTCTATACATTTCGGCGAGGTTTAAACCACATTTCAATACGGCAGACACCACAAAGCACGGTCGAACGGGTTGCACCCCGGCAAGGGCGGCACCAACGGCCGCGACAGCCCCGCCCCGGCGCCACATATCCACAGCAGCAGGCCTACGGATGTAAGAACTTATCGCCAAAGCGTCGGCAGCGCGCAACCATCTGGGCCACAGCGCGTTGCAATACAGCCCGTTTGACATCGCAAAACGGGCCGTACGGGAGGGTAAAACGGGCCGTCCTGAAGGGCAAGACGGGCAGTCTGGGCAAACGAAACATGGCGGAATGGCGTGGGAAAGCCCCGGTGTAAACAAAAAATACCGGCCGCGACGTTCCGCCTGCCGCTGCCTGTGGCCGCGCCGACACATTGGCACGACAGGCCGGTCTACAAGTAACAAAAAACAAGAAACAGCATATTTTCATGCATTTATTACACGAAACGAAGGAAAATTTGCTATCTTTGCAAAAGTTATGCTGCTCAGACGCCAACCCACCCAACCGCCCCCGGGATAACTCTTGCGGGCGGGGAACGGACCTCAATGCACGCTATGATTTTCTAACTGTATAAAAACAACGATTGATTATGAAGGACTTTCTGAAGTACACCCTTGCCACTGTGACCGGCATAATAGCAGTCTCGGCAGTAATGATGTTCCTCGGCATCATATCGCTCATAGGCATGCTGGCCTCTGAGCAGAGCAAGCCGAAGGTAAAAGACAACTCCGTTTTCGTCTTGTCACTCTCCGGCGCCATGCAGGAGCGCTCCGAAGACGACGTGTTCAGCCAGATAACGGGCAACGCCCCGGCTGTGGTGGGGCTGGAGGATGTGCTCAACTCCATACGCAAGGCCAAGGACGACGACAACATAAAGGGCATATACATCGAGGCAGGCATGTTCGTTCCCGACTCACCGGCATCGACACAAGCCATACGCAAGCAGCTGGCCGACTTCAAGGAGAGCGGCAAATGGATAGTGGCATACGCCGACGCATACACGCAGTCTACCTACTATATATGCTCGGTGGCCGACAAGGTGCTGCTCAACCCGCAGGGCGTGGTCGACTGGCGGGGCCTGGCCGCGCAGCCGATATTCCTCAAAGACCTCATGGCCAAGTTCGGGGTGAAGATGCAGCTGGCCAAGGTGGGCAAGTACAAAAGCGCCCCCGAGATGTTCACGGCCGACAAGATGAGCGGCCCCAACCGCGAGCAGGTGGCCGCATACATCAACGGCATCTGGGACACCATGCTCACCGACGTGGCCCAAAGCCGCAAGCTGAGCAAGCAACGGCTTGACGCCTATGCCGACAGCATGGTCACGCTGGCTGCCGCCGAGGAGCTGGTGAAGATGAAGATGGTTGACAAGCTGGTATACGCAAGCGACGTCAAGGGCGAGATAAAGCGCCTGCTCGGCATCGACGCCGACCGGAAGATAAACCAGCTGACGCTGGCCGACATGAAAAACCTGCCCGGAGCCGACAATGGCAAGGGCGGCGAAGTGGCCGTATACTATGCCTACGGCGATGTGGTGGACACCAACCCCGGGGGCATCAACACCGAGGCATGCATAGCAGGCGACAAGGTTTGCAGCGACCTCGAGAAGCTGGCCGACGACGATGACGTAAAGGCCGTGGTGCTGAGAGTAAACTCGGGGGGCGGCAGCGCGTACGCCTCGGAGCAGATATGGCACGCCGTGACGAAGCTAAGGGAGCGCAAGCCCGTGGTGGTGTCGATGGGCGGCATGGCCGCTTCGGGTGGCTACTACCTCAGCTGCGCCGCCAACTACATATACGCCGAGCCCACCACGCTGACCGGCTCGATAGGCATCTTCGGCATGTTCCCCGACTTCAGCGGGCTGCTCACCGACAAGCTGGGCATCAAGTTCGACGAGGTAACGACCAACAAGCACAGTGCATTCGGCACCATGGCGCGCCCGTTCAATGCCGAGGAGATGGCTTACCTCAACGCATACATAGACCGCGGCTACCGGCTCTTCATCAAACGAGTGGCCGAAGGCCGCAAGATGAGCACCGCCAACGTTGACAGCATAGCGCAGGGAAGGGTGTGGCTCGGTTCAGACGCCCTGAAGGTAAAGCTCGTCGACGGGCTCGGAGGGATTGACGACGCCGTGGCCAAAGCTGCCGAACTGGCCAAGCTGACCGACTACAACACTGCCGCCTACCCTGCACAACCCACATGGATGGAGCAGATAATGGCCGTTTCGTCGGCCAACGGCAACTATCTCGACGAGCAACTGCGCCAGACCCTGGGCGAATACTACGCCCCGTTCAAACTGATAAAAGACATCAACAGGCACAACGCGATACAGGCCCGGATGCCATACATGATAACAATAAAGTAAATGGAAGGCGACTTCATCAGGATAAACAAATGGCTGCTGCCGCTGAGCTGGCTCTACGGACTGGCCGTAAGGGTGCGCAACGCGCTCTTCGACCTGGGTGTGCTCAAGTCGGAAAGCTTCGACGTGCCAGTCATCTCGGTAGGCAACATAACCGTGGGAGGCACCGGCAAGACGCCACACGTGGAATACCTGATAGACCTGCTGCGCCATAAGTGCCGCGTGGCAGTGCTCAGCAGGGGCTACAAACGGAAAACAAGGGGCTATGTGGTGGCCGACAGCACGGCGACAGCACGCACCATCGGCGACGAGCCTTACCAGATGAAACACAAGTTTCCCGACGTCACCGTGGCCGTAGACCGCGACCGGCGCCACGGCATACGCCGCCTGACAGAAGACAAGTCGGCCGACGGCATCGACGTGGTGCTGCTCGACGACGCCTTCCAGCACCGGTATGTCAAGCCGGGCATCAACATCCTGCTCGTCGACTACCACCGCCTGATCATCTACGACAAGCTGTTGCCGGCCGGCAGGTTGCGCGAACAGCTGTCTGGCAAGAACAGGGCCGACATCGTGATCATCACGAAATGCCCGGCCGACCTGAAGCCGATGGAGTTCAGGGTGATAACAAAGGCAATGGACCTGTACCCATACCAGCACCTGTACTTCACCAGGCTCGACTACGGCGACCTGCACCCGCTGGCCGGAGGGCGCCCCTTGGGCATAGAGACATTGAGGAAACAGAAGCACATAGTGCTGCTGACGGGCATCGCATCGCCCAAGCAAATGATGCTCGACCTGGCGCCGCTGTGCCCCGACATACGCCCCCTGACATTTGCCGACCACCACAACTTCACCGCCGAAGACGCCAACCGGATAAACCGCACCTTCGAGGCCACACCCGCACCGAGGCTCATCGTAACGACGGAAAAGGACGCGGCAAGGCTGGCCGGGCTGAAAGAGCTGACCGACGAGGTGAGAAAGGCCATATATGTGCTGCCGGTTCACATCAGGTTCATGCTCGAACAAGAAGACAATTTCAACGAAAACATAATAGGATATGTACGCAAAAATTCAAGAAACAGCATCCTGGCTAAAGCAAAGGATGACAACAAGCCCAAAGACAGCGATAATACTAGGCACCGGACTGGGACAATTAGCTTCAGAAATAACTGACTCTTACGAGTTCAACTACAAGGACATACCCAACTTCCCCGTATCTACAGTAGAGGGACATGCCGGGAAACTCATCTTCGGAAAGCTCGGAGGGAAAGACATCATGGCCATGGAGGGGCGCTTCCATTACTACGAAGGCTACTCGATGAAGGAGGTTACGTTCCCCATCAGGGTGATGTATGAGCTCGGCATCAGCACGCTGTTCGTGAGCAACGCCTCGGGCGGCATGAACCCGGAGTTCAAGATAGGCGACCTGATGATAATCACCGACCACATAAACTTCTTCCCCGAGCACCCGCTCAGGGGCAAGAACTTCCCCACCGGGCCCCGATTCCCCGACATGCACGAGACATACGACAAGGCTCTCATAGCCGAAGCCGACGCCATTGCGGCCGAAAAGGGCATACGGGTGGTTCACGGAGTGTATGTTGGAGTGCAGGGCCCGACGTTCGAGACGCCCGCGGAGTATAAGATGTACCACCGGCTCGGCGGCGACGCCGTGGGCATGAGCACCGTGCCCGAGGTCATTGTTGCCCACCACTGCGGCATCCGCACCTTTGGCATAAGCATCATCACCGACCTCGGACTCGAAGACACGCCGGTAGAGGTAAGCCACGAAGAGGTGCAGGAAGCGGCCAACAAGGCTCAGCCGCTCATGACCGAGATTATGCGCGAGATGATAAACAGGGCTTGAGGGGAGGCACAGAGGATGACCGAAATTGCCAAGCTTGGTGAGTTTGGGCTTATCCGCCACCTCACCGAAGGCATCAAGCCGAAGAACGCATCGACACTGCGCGGCGTCGGCGACGACTGCGCGGTGATGCACTACCCCGACAAGGAGGTGCTCGTAACGACCGACCTGCTGATGGAGGGGGTGCATTTTGACCTCACATACACCGACCTGCGCCACCTGGGATACAAGGCCGCGCAGGTGAACATCAGCGACGTGTTTGCCATGAACGGCACACCGAGGCAGCTCACGGTGAGCCTGGCGCTAAGCAAGAGGTTTACCGTGGAAGACATGGACGAGCTGTATGCCGGACTGAGAGCAGCCTGCGACCGCTGGGGAGTGGACATCGTGGGTGGCGACACCACGTCGTCGTTCACCGGGCTGGCCATAAGCATAACGTGCATCGGCGAGGCCGACGCGGCCGACATCGTCTACCGCGACGGGGCAAGAGACACCGACCTGGTGTGCGTATCGGGCGACCTCGGTGCCGCGTACATGGGACTGCAACTGCTCGAACGCGAGAAATCGGTGTACTACCAGCAGGTGGACGAGGCCAAGAAGCGAGGCGACAAGCGGGCCCTGGAGCAGCTGGCACACTTCCAGCCCGACTTTGCCGGCCGCGAATACCTGCTGCAGCGGCAGCTCGAAGGCATGGCCCGAGGCGACATCATTGCCCGCCTACGCGAAGCGGGGGTGCGCCCCACGGCCATGATGGACATAAGCGACGGGCTGTCGAGCGAGCTCACCCACATCTGCACACAGAGCCATGTGGGGTGCCGGATTTACGAGAAGAACCTGCCGATAGACTACCAGACGGCTGTGATGGCCGAGGAACTGAACATGAACGTGACCACATGCGCCCTGAACGGGGGCGAAGACTACGAACTGCTGTTCACCGTACCAATAGGCGACCACGAGAAGATTGAGGCCATGGACGACGTGAAGCTCATCGGCCACATCACGAAAGAGAGTCTCGGCCGGGTGCTCGTCTCACGCGACGGCAACGAGTTTGACCTGAAAGCGCAGGGCTGGAACCCACTCAAATGAACACCGGCCGGACGGCAGTGCCATAAAGGCAGGCCGCCCGGCCCTTTCGTTTTCAAGCCGCCACAGCCTCGCACACGGCTGCCATATTTGCAATGTTTTTTCACCGTCAGGAGCTTTCCACTCAACCGCCTGACTGGCAACATGTTGCAACATGGGCCGTTTGGCATGGCAAAACAGCCCGTATCAGCAGTCAAAACGGGCCATGCCAGACTGCCAAACGGGCTATATTGCAATGCCGGACAAGGGCACACGGCCGGTTGCCCGGGCATTGTAAGAAAATGTTACCTGCCGTGACGTCAGCTCATCTTCAACCCGACAACCGACCCAATGAGGGTGACGATGAAGAAAATGCGCGCCGCCGAAACGGGCTCGTGAAGGAAGGCTATGCCGAGAACTACCGTACCGACCGCACCAATGCCTGTCCAAACGGGATAGGCCGTGCCAATGGGCAGCGTGTGGACAGCCTTGGCCAGAAGCAGCATGCTCATGACAAGGCTTACGATGAAGCCGGCTCCCCACATATAATACTCAATGCCCGCCTGCCCCTTCATCTTGCCGAGACAGAAGGCAAAGGCCGACTCAAAAAGACCGGCCACGATAAGAATAATCCAACTCATTTGCCTTGCTATTTTTTACCAATGCTTGTTTTCGGCTGCAAAGGTAATGAAAAATGCCGTCGCGACACTTTACATTTGATAAGAAGCTGCCTGCGGGGCATCCGGACTACCTACCCTGCCTGCCACTATGCCATCTTGCTTTGCTACACCGCGCGCCATGCCACGCAAAAAACGGCCAGGCAGGCATTGGAAAAAGACAAAAGCCGGATGCTCATATAACAAGACCATGCTTCAGGGAAACGAGACTCAGACAAACGAAAACAGAGCCGACCACGCCTGCCCGGCACACACCACAGCTTATACCTCACCAACGGCGGGCAGCAAGGGCGGCCGCAACACGCCGCAACCAGACAACACCGCAACCAAAGGAAACGACAAACGACAAACTGCGACAATGGACAAGAGCGACATAATAAACGCCATCCACCCGCTGCCAGCCGGCTCGATGGAGCGCATGGCGGCCTGCATGGAAGAAGTGGCATACGCCAAAGGCACGCGAATACTGCGCGCGGGCAAGACCGAGCGCAATGTGTTTTTCATCAAGAAGGGCATAGTGAGGGCCTTTGTGAGCACACATGGCCGCGAGATAACTTTCTGGCTCGGCGCCGAGGGCACACCGGTGGTGTCGATGAAAAGCTATGTCAGCGGGCTGCCGGGCTACGAGAGCGTTGAGTGCATCGAAGACACGGTGCTCTACGTGCTGCGCCATGCCACGCTGACATCCCTGTTTGCCGACGACGTCAACATTGCCAACTGGGGACGGCGGTTTGCCGAAAAGGAGATGCTGCGCACCGAAGAAAGGCTAATTCCGCAACTGTTTACCACTGCGGCCGAGCGCTACAGCTCACTTATGGCCAACCACCCGGAACTGCTGCGCCGCGTTCCGCTGGAGCACCTGGCTTCTTACCTCGGCTTAACGCCGGTGAGCCTGAGCCGCATCAGGGCGACTCTGAAATGAAGCGGCTGCACCGTCACCACGCCCCCTTACCGCAAGCGTAGGCCCGTAAGCAAAAAGAGCCAACCCCAATTTAAGCCAGGGCTTACGCCAACAAGCATGTGTGCAACACGCATACGCACGTCAATGCGATGGAAAAGCCAGGGCTGCGATGACCAAGAAGCCAATAAAAGCAATGCGCCATCGGCGACACGGTGTCACCGATGGCAGCAGAGGCAGAACCTGCAACAAGGCAATTGCCTTACAGGCCGGGTAGGCTCAGGGCAAACAACGACCTATGCCATCTTATCTCAACGTTATCGATAGATAGAGGGCATTCATGTTTCGTATGCCATCCGTACGGGAGTCTACATTGCGATAACCGATTGTGAAGTACGGAATGCGCTTATGGCGTTTATTATAAAAAAGGAGACCAGCGTCGTATAGGTTGTATTCAAGGTCGCATCGCCCACCCAAGCTGTGGGCATAGCGCACACGCAACTCAACGACAAAGTCTTTTTTGAATAAATACCTGTCGTGGTTGGCCTGGAACAGACGGTAACCCAAGCTGCCGCCAATGCCGTGGGAAGTAAGGTAGCGCTTCTCGCCTTCAGGATGGTACAATCCGAGGAAAAACACGTAAGACGCCCCAACAGTAAGCCGCCCTACGGGGTTTACAGTGATACCTGAAAAGAAAAACCACGGTGTAAGGTTGTGTTGGGGATAAGTGAACGATGCCTCTGCCTCACTTTCCCACCTGTCATACACTCAATAATACCATTTAGTCAACTTGTCATAATGCACGGTTCCGGTCGAATCAACCATCGATGAATCTGGTGCCAACCCTTCGCCAAAGACAAAGACAGGCATACATAGCATCAAAAATAAAAATATCTGTTTCATGACTACATACTTATATCGTTATATTTCTATAAATATACCTCTTAATAATAAAGTAAACAAATAGGCAGTTTCACGAACATGGCTCGCGGATATTCACCTTGCCTTTGCTCAAGACCACTGCTTTGGATGATATAGATGCAGCAAGCAGCTTTACAGTGCGGCCGGCCTTATGCCATGCCACCTTTTCAACCATGGGCAATTCGGCGGTGAACAAAGTGGAACCACGGTTAAAGCCCAAACTTACCGAAGGCAACTTGCCACCCAAACAGCATGTTTGCCTGACAGAATCGGCATACGTCAACACATCCGTGGCTTGGTTGCACGTAGGCGTAAAGCCAATGAAGCGATGGGAAATATACATTAAGCGGTTGCTCATAAACTAAACCTTTTGTTAAACATAGTTGGTGGCGTCGATGCAAAAATATATTATTGCCGCTACACTGGCGAAAAATCTTGTTCACAAAAAGTTCACTTTTGCCTTCAAACGTTCACATGCGGCTCAGCAATCTGTATAGTAACCTCATTTACAACGACTTAATCAAATCATCAAAATCAGACGCGGTGCCGTCACGTCCGGTAAGTTTCTTATACAATCGCTTGCGCGCCAGCGAAACAGCATTTGCCGCACGACAAATAAGTATACCTATTTCCTTGTTTGAAAACCCCATTTTTACCAGCAGGCAAATGCGGTATTCATGCTCACTGATGTTATGGGCACTGTATAAAGCCTCCTTAAACCCAACCAGTATACACCCGAGTTCTTCTTCTGCCTGCAACCATTCGGCTTGTGACAAAGGCTTTGACACTGCCACACGGCTCTTGGCCAAGGCAAACGCTTCGGAGCCGACAAGCCGGGAGTCGCGTACGTTTCTCATTACTGCCTCACTGCTACTTGCCTCCATTGACGCCTGCAATCTGCTTTTATGTTGGGCCACCTCTGCCTCAAGCTCTTCACGTATGCAAGCGGACTCGTGCAATTTCTGCATCAAATGCCTAATTTCATCTGAGGCTTCAATCATCTTATCACCGCTTTGAACAATGAAATCTGTTTCTTTATTTTGCAATTTGGCAATTCCTAAGCTATGCTTTTGCCGCATGGCCCCGTATCTGGCATTGGCAAAAAAAAAGAAACAACGTCACAACACCCAGCAACGAAGAAACGCCAAGCAAAACCACACGACTGTCGTGAAGGTCGGCTTTCAGTAATGAAATCTCATCATCCACCACCCAACGCTCAGTTGTTGGCAATGCATCGGACATATCAAGACAGCTTTCAAGCATATCTACAGAATCGGAAGACAAGACATAAGAATCAATATATTTGGCGGCACTGCCATGTTGGTCGCTCATGCCTGAAATCTTGACCAAGGCATTTGCAGCATACCGGCGTGCGTAGGCAGAGTTGCTCTGCATCAACTGCTTGCATAAAACGCGGGCAGAGTCAATCCTGCCGGTATGCACGCAGATGTCCATGGCCGTTGCGCATACTGCATCACGGTCGCCGTAATCAGCCAAACGCAAGGGGTATTGAACATAGCGCCAAGCCTGATTGTAATCACCACTATCACACAGCAACAGGCTCAGCCGATGGTAAGCATCATACCGCAAGCCCAATTTTGCTTTCTCACCCAAAGCCACAGCCCGATAAAGACAACTTACGCCATCATCAAACCTGCCTTCCCTCTGGTAAACCATAGACATATACAGCAAAGAATGCACCATGGCCGTGGTGTCTCTCCGGGCCGAATCGGTTTGGTAAGACAAACAATAATACCGGGCTGCCATATTGCAATCAGACTGAAGCATCATCAACCTTCCAATCTGAGAATACGCGTTGCTCTTCAGCACAAAGTCTCTGTCATCGACTATCTCTTCGGCTGCCTTGCGATAAAATGCAACTGCACGCTTTATATCATCCATGTCCCGGCAAATGCTCCCGACATAGTAATACGCCCTGGAAAGCAGACTGTAAACACCCTTTCCGGCCATGTTGCAAATAAACCCACATACTCCAGCCGCCACCCCATGGCCAAGTTCAGACACGCCGGCATTCTTGCCAACCGACAATCCTTGTAAAATGAACTCGGGAACTGAAGATACATGTAGCATGGCATGAACAGGACTAACATCAGACGCCCCATCCCCGGGATAGCCTACGGCAAGAACGTAGCTCGTAACAGGCCCACGGGGAGACTTTCCCTAGACACACGATAGTGCCGAAAAAGCCAAACAAACCATATAAATATAATGCAAAAGATTGCTTCGGACATCTAACATAACTCATTCGTAAAAGTAACACAAAACAAACGATCCACCAAAAAAGATGGCAAGAAACATCCGCACACTATTGCAATTACCCCCATACCAACCATTGCAGGTACAATTTTGCCCAATCAGCAATAATGCTGCAAGATGCCTGTTTCTACATTCATATAGCCTTCACTGAGCCTAAAAGCCGCCCGCAGGCATCCGTTCTGCAACATAGCCTCAAGCTAAGGCCGACACCAATCAGGCAATGCCGCTGTACAATCAGCCCATAGAGAGTGTGGAACAGTTTTGGAATTAAACGACCGACAGAGGCAAAACGGGCGGCAAACATTTAAAAGAAGTTAACCGAATGAAATTCTTTTAGCAATTCTTGCGGGTCTCGGAAATTATGACTACCTTTGCATCCGCAAACGAAAAACAATGGTGCCATAGCTCAGTTGGTAGAGCAAAGGACTGAAAATCCTTGTGTCCCCGGTTCGATTCCTGGTGGTACCACTCCTCCTTTCATTAGCCCTGTTCGCGCAAGCGGCAGGGTTTTATTTTTTCATAGATGCCATTGAGCAGCATACAAACAGCACCAATATAATTAACCCCCGCCGCTATCAGCGCGTTATCGTAGCTGACGGGTGAAGCGACCGTGGCCGCGCCAATGGCAAATTAGCGCGTAACACCATGGCGGACGCAGCCCGCCACCCCTACAAATCATCGAGACATAAACGGCAGAAAGCAAAAAGACGCCACCCACAAAGGCAACACAGCCCACTGGCTGCGAGCAATGGGCACCCCCGGACATGTAATGACAGAGAGACACAAACACCGGCGGACAGAGTCGGGCGCCCGTCAGAACTCAACTGTGAGGCCGATGGTAGGCAGCAGTGTGCCGCTCTCCTGCGGCAGATACTTCATGCGGTAGCGTTGCTCAGCTACCGGTGCACCTGGGTTTTCAACAATCCCCGTGCTCATAAGCACGTCGGGCTGGCGCAACACACTCTTGGTAACATTCTGCAAATCGACATATATGCCGAGCCGCCAACTGCGGAAGTAGTAGTTCTTGTCGACCCTGACGTCCAGCTGGCAGAACGCATCGAGGCGCCCGGTGTTGTAGCGCGAATAGTCAAGATAGGGCCTGCCTTGCGCATCCCAAGCCTCAACAAGCGAAGACTTATCGACATCATACGGCGTGTAAGGGCCACCGCCAATGGCACTCAGCTTGGCACCAACGCTCCAGTTGCGCGGCAACTCGTAGGTACCGCTAACGTTGGCGATGAAACGGTTGTCCCATGCCGACGCCACATACGCCCCACCCTTGCTTCCATCACGAAACTCGCTTCGATACAGCGTGACAGAAGCCACCGACACAAATCGGCCCGGCTTCTGCCAGCGCAACGACGCCTCAAGCCCGAAAGCCCTGCCTTCGGCCGTAGACGTGAGCAGTTCGTTGCCAACAATGCCGTAATCGTTGCCTTTGCACGACAACGGAATGCCGTCGGCAACCGACAGCGGCAAGCGCGAATACTGCTTGTAAAACCCCTCAAGAGAAACCACCATGGCTTGTGAAACATTCCACTCTGCCCCGACGTTGGCATTGGCCACGCGCATATACCGCAACCCCTTGTTGGCATAGCTGCCGTCGGAGGCTTTGTAGCCGAGCGCAGTGTAAGGCGGCAATTGGTGGTATAGGCCCACTGCCGCGTTGAGCGCCACCGACGGAACGAAACGCCACGACACCGACAGCGTGGGCGACACATTGTCCCAAACGCGGGCCATTGGCGACGAATAGCCGCACCCGTCGAAACGCAAACCGGCCGAAGCCGTCAGCCGTTCGTCGCTGCTCTTGTAGCGGGCGGAGGCATACGCCCCCCAGCCGACCATTCCGATGGCAGCCGACTGGCTGCGGTCTGTCCGCCCGCCGGCGGCATAAAGCCGCTGAAAGGAATTGTCGTCATACCGCGCATAATAGACGTCGGCCCCCTCGGCCACAGTCCAACGTTCGCCGTACGTGCGGTTTTCGGCCCTGAGCGAAGCCTTCCGCTCGTGCGAAGAGATGTCGAGCGTGAGGTTGTCGGGCGAAGAGTCGTCGTTGTCACGATATTTAAGGTTGCTGTTATACAGATAGTTGTAGCCCAATGACACCGTTGTGACGTTGCGGCCCGAGTAATGCTTATACGCAGCCCCTACGGTAAACGTGTTCTGCTTGATGCGCGGCAGGTAGCTGAGCAGGTATTCCGCGTCCTCACCCTCTTCGTCGGTGTTGAGCTTCATGTCGTCTATGCCGGCCAACCCGAGCACCGTCAGTTCGTCGTGCTCGGAAAACCGTGTCTTAACCTTGAACTGCCCGTCGATGAAATTGGGCAGAAACGGCAGGCCGATCATCTTGAACAGCAACTGCAGATACGACTGGCGGACGGAGAAGAGATAGGTGGTGCGCCGCCCCACATGCCCCGACGCGCTCAGCGACACCTCCGACGCACCGAGGGTTGCCTTGAAATTGTTGCCCTCGGCATTGCCGTCGCGCAGCCTTATGTCGAGCACAGAGCTGAGCGCCCCACCCTTGTCGGCAGGGAAAGCGCCGGTATAGAACTGCACTTCGCGTATGAAGTCGGCATTGAGTATGCTCACCGGGCCTCCCGTGGCCCCCTGCGTGGCAAAGTGATTGATGTTGGGTATCTCGATGCCGTCGAGGAAAAAGCGGTTCTCCGACGGCGAACCGCCGCGCACGATGAGGTCGTTGCGATAGCCGATGGGCGAAAACGACACACCGGGATAAGAGCGGACAATGCGCGATATGTCGCGGTTGCCGCCCGGGCTCTTCTCTATCTCGCCCATGCCGATGAGATGAAGGCTCACAGGGCTTACCTTGTCTATGCGCAACGGCGTGGCACTGACGGTGACACCGGCCAGCACCGATGCGTCTTCCTCTAACTCAAGAACCACAGGCGGAAGGGTTGCAGAGACAAGAAACTCGTCGGACACCATGTCTTTATACCCCATGCAACTGGCAGAAAGGCGGTGCATGCCTGGCGTGACGCCACTGATGGCAAACACGCCAAGGCTGTCGGCCGAGGCACCATGGCCCGACTCGCCGTAGACCGAGACCACGGCGAACGGCACCGGCCTGCGCGAAAGCGCATCGACCACGCGGCCACGAACGGTAAATCCACCCTGCCGGGCTGTGCACGGCAAGGCGAAACATACAATGAGCGCAACGACCGGAAGCATCGGCATCAAGCGTGCAACAAAGCCAGACCACACGCATTTGGCCTCATTTTCCCCAAAACCCAAATCCATCTTCTTATAGTATATCACTTATTTCTTGCCGTCCCGACCTGTGAAACGCCCAAAAGCGCAAGGCACAATGGCCGGAACGTTGCAAAGGTAACAATTTTACAGTAGAATCGGGATAGTTAAACGAAGAATCAGCCCACGAGCCATCATTAAGCCCGAAGGGCACAACAAGGCGCCCACACAAAGGCCGCCACACACGAACCAACGCGCATTCACTTTTATTAACCGGCCATGAGCAGGGCATTATAAATGGAATTGGTAACTTTGCCCGAAACAAAACAAATGGACAGACAAGTAGAACAGCAAAACGGCAACGCCACAGCAATGCACACAAAAGAAACAGACAAGTCCGAACGCACCGACGAACTGACCGGCAAACTGCTTGACATCTGGGAGGCTTCGCTGCGAACCACCCACCACTTTCTGGCCGAGACAGACATAGAGCGCATTAGGCCGCAGGCAGAAACGGCACTGCGCACAATCGAGACGTTGGTTGTTGCGTATTGCGGAACCACGCCTACAGGATTCATCGGCATACAGAATCGCAAGATTGAAGCGTTGTTTGTAGCCCCGCCGCACATAGGGAAAGGGCTCGGCAAGCAACTGATAAGCACTGCCACCGACAGGTATGGTGCCATCTACATTGACGTAAACGAACAAAACCGCACGGCCGAGGCCATTTACCGGCACCTCGGATTTGAAACGTTCGGCCGCGATGAGACCGACGGCGAGGGCAACCCGTTTCCGATATTGCACATGAAACTGTGCGGCAACCTGCACAAATGAACCATCCGGCGCCCCATGGCACCATCTGTGCCACGGCGCGCATTGATGCCGGCATGCGGTTTCCAGCCCAGGTAACGTCAACAGTCGAGCGCCCGGCCGTACATGCGTATCAGGCCATCGCTGCCGGTTTCCTTCACCCACCCAATGAATTTCCAGCCATAGCGCTCATAAAACGAGTCGTGCTCGGTGACAAGATAAAGCGCCGCAAAGCCCACCCGCTTCATATCGCGGCACACGCGCTCCAACAGCAACCCGGCCAAGCCACGGCGCCGCCATTGCCGCTCTACATAAAGGGCGCAGACATTCGGGGCGAGGTCTGTGCGCTCATGAAAGTCGTTGTCTATCACGCCAACGCCGCCAACGATGTCGCCTCCGGCCAACACCATATACCATTGAGGCACGCCAACAGACCCGCCAAGGCTCTCGTCGATGCTGTCAAGGTATTCGTCCTCGGGTATGTCCCATTTCCGATGAAACCATGCGGCGGCGGCCTTGCGCAACTCCGGCCGTTCGCTTATGCTGACAATACGGTAGTTTTCCATCTCGATTGCATTTTATAACATATATTCCGACAACGCGCAAAAACAACAAAGCTGACTACACAGCCATGCCCGCACCAGGAATTACGGATGCAGGCATTGCCTTGTCGGCACAGCACAAAGTTAATGATTTTCCGCGACAGCCACATGCCTGACGCCATTTATTTACTCAAAACCGGCCGCCGGAGGCCAAGCAGACTTAGCCATGTTGCCGTGCAGACCGGCATATTACTCAGCATAAGGCGTGGCTGGCCACTCCGAGGCAAAGCTGCCGGCAAGACGCCGAGGTGGGGATGGGAGCGCTTGACAAGCACGGCATGAACATCGAACCAAGCATAAGGCGGCCCGACAGCCTATTGCGCTTTGTTTATTTTCGGCAATGTGACATTACTTGCAAATATGCAACTAAAAACAGCGTAAGCCACACTGATTTACCGCATGCGCCATGTCGCGCCATAAAACAGCCCATACCAGGCTGCAATACGGCTCGTTCGGCACCGCAAAACGGCACGTTTAGCAGCCTTACACAGAGCTTTTGGCAACTCGCTGTATGCCAGTCTGTTATCATGCCCAACCGCTGGCGCCGCATTTAAACATAAAATGTTAACGGCAATGGGCGGATGCCGGATGCCGAAGGGCACTTTCACACCGTTGCACAACAGGCTGCCATGCGCCTTTGCCGAAAGCGCGGCGAGGCACACCAACGCAAAGCCGCGGCACGGGTTCAGGCCGGATGACGGAATCATCTGGCAAGCATCATTTTAACCAATCAACACAATCGCGGATAAACACCGGCCCCATGGTGGCGAAGCAAGCACAGGCAAACGCCTGAAAAACCGAAACGCAACTCAATAAAGACAGCACAAGCCCACAAATAAGCCCAAACTCTTGGCCAATCGCAAATTTGTTGTTATATTTGCAACATTATCATATAGCCCTACAACACCAAACTTATGGAACACCATTGCCCCAAATGCGGACGAGAACAACCGCACGACCAATTGTGCTATTTCTGCCGCGAGCAGGAAAGACTGGCAAAAGCCATCGCCCTGACGGATGAGGAAATGAAAGAAAAGGCGGACAACCTGAAAAGGCACGTGAAAAGGCTCGACGCCTTCGAGGAGCCCGAGACGTATGACTTTGCTTCGCTTTTCTATGTGCACGGCCGGACAGACGAAGAACTGCAAAGGGCAGCCCTGAAAGCAGAAGTATACGGCCATGATGAAATATACTACCATGCCCCGGCCGACGTTCGCGACGAACTGATACGCCGGCTCATGGCCTCGACCAACAGCAACGAGGCCGGCCAACTGTTGGCGTGCGTGGCAATGCAAGGCGACGACGTTTCGCTCAAAGCGCTTGTAGAACTGGAAAACAACCCGCGCCCATGGCGCAAGGGCCTCTATGTTGACCCGTCGGTGTATGCCTGGGACGGAGGCTTCACGTTCGACAAGCAAGGAAACAGGCTGGAGGTGGCCCACCCGGAGTGCTTCGCCATAGAAACAGGCAACCCCGACGAAGACCATGCCATACGCCTGGGGCAACCCCACGAGGGCCGCTGCCGCCACTGCGGATGCCAGCTGATGGACATCATCACCATCGACGGGCACGACCCGCGGCTGGCATTCCTTGGCTTGGACGGAAAGACAAGCATAAGCTGTTGCCCCAACTGCGTGCAATTCGCCTACCCCGTGGCCTATGCCAAGGCTGTGCCAAACGGCGAGAGCCACCCGATATTCCCATACGAAGGTGTGGAAGACGACGCGGAGAACTACTGGACAGACGAGATGAACGACGCGGCCCGGGCCAACAGGCTTGTGCTCAGCAAAGAACGCAAGCCACCTTTCTACGGGCTTTTCTTCGACGACGGCAATACCGTGGGCGGATTCGGCAACTGGATTCAAGACTGCGAAGTGCCTACATGCCCTGAGTGCGGCCAACCGATGAAACTGATTGCCCAGATTGGATGGAGCACACTGTGCAACGACTTCATGGAAGGCACGCTATACATATCTTACTGCAACAATTGCCACATGGCAGCCTTGCAACACCAGCAGACCTGAACAGCCGACCACAGGCACCGGACAAAACCGACACAACATTCAACACACGACAAAACAAAATGCAAACCAACGCACAACAACTGACCACACAGAGGCTCATATTGCGCCCATGGAACGATGGCGACGCCGAAGCCCTGTACAAATATGCTTCCGACCCGGCCATCGGCCCCATCGCCGGATGGGAGCCGCATGCGTCGGTGGAACACAGCCTGGAGATTATACGCACTGTGTTCGCGGCCCCCGAGACCTATGCCATGGTGCTTCGCGAAACCGGCGAGCCTGTTGGCTGCGCCGGCATAATGACTGCCGACAGCCGGCACTCTGCGCCGGCGGCCGGCAGCGAAGCCGAAATAGGCTACTGGATAGGCAAGCCCTACTGGGGCATGGGCCTCACACCCGAAGCCGTTAGTTGCCTCGTCAGCCGCTGCTTCACCACCCTCGGGTGCGAAAGGGTGTGGTGCGCCCACTACGACGGCAACATGCAGTCGCGCAGGGTGATGGAGAAATGCGGCTTCCGCTTCCACCACTCCGAAACCGACAAGCCCACGCCGCTTGGCGACCGGCGCACCGAGCACATGTTCGTAATAACGCGCAACGACTACAACAACCTTCACCAGGAACAATGAAAGAGGTTGACCCGAAGCAGACCACCAGGGCCTTCGCATTTGAAATGTGGATGAAAGCGCCCATGCCCATGGTGACATTCATCAAGACGCTCGATGTGACAAGGCTCGTAAGGGCAAGCCGCAGGCACCACATGAAGTTCAACATACTGATGTGCTGGTGCGTAGGCAAGGCGGCATCAGGCATCAGAGAGTTCTACATGCTGCCCGTAGGCGGCAGGCTCTACGCATACGACACCATAGCCGTAAACACCATTGTGGCCAACAGCGAGGGCGAAGTAAGCTCATGCGACATTCCTTTCACCGACGACCTGCAGCGCTTCGGCAGCGACTACACGCAACTGACGCAGCAAGTTGCCCGTACGTGCCAGAACCACGACTTGCAGGAAAGCATGGTGATTGGCACCTCGGCCCTCGCCCGATACGACATCGACGGGGCCGTGGGCATGTACAGCGGCGTTTTCAACAATCCGTTCATGATATGGGGCAGATACCGCAAAGGCCTCTTCAAGACAAAGCTCACGGTGTCTTTCCAGTTTCACCACACACAAATGGACGGGGCGCACGCAGCGCGGTTTTTGGACAATCTGCAAAGAGAGATCGACCGGTTGCGGGTGGAATAAGTAGGTGTTCAAAATTAATTGCCATCAAATTGTGCGCTATTTCGGTGATGCATGCCAAAGTCCGAAGAGAGAGCGTAGCGGGCTACGCGACCGATGAGACTTTGGCATGCGGCCCGAAAGAGCACACAAGATGGTGGTAAAGATATATAGGACACCGTAAGGTCTATTGTATCGGTTAATTTTGAACAGCTACTTAACGGATTAAGCATCACATTAGTGCCGTCAAGTTGCCCAGCGGCAAAGGGTCGTCAACGTGAGTTTGGCTTCCTTATGCGCGCCCGGAGTTGGCTGGCAACAGCTTTGGTGGGTAATGCCGGCCAACCATGTGAACGAGCGCAGCGTGTGTTAACTCCTGCAAACTCCTTCAAACTTCCCCCATAGGGCAGCATGAGGACATTCATCAAAGAACTCATTGAAACTTTATTCGACTTCAGTCTGAGTGATGTTTTCGTGGCTGTTTCCTTGCCTGGAAAAGGAGTGTAGCGGGCTAAGCGGCGAACGACGGCAAAAGAACAGACCGAAAAGCCCCTCCGTAATGAAGCAAAAAAAGACTTTTCGGAAAAAGTTTAAACAGGTCCAGACATTGGTTTTGCAACATCAACACAACCAAGACAGAAAGTCAACGACTTGAAATGGCAAGTGTGCATATAGCCCAACAAGGCCGGTAAACATATTCCGCCCCCGCATAGAGGCTCACCAAACGTGGGCCCGGCATACCTTATTCGCAGCCGGGCGAGGGCGGCGCATCATCAACCTATGCACATTTTCCACAACCAATAGCGCGCCGTGACAGCGCTTGGCCCACAAACGCCAAGCACCACGAAGCCCGGACGATGGCTGCGCAGGGTGCCGCGTAGTCGGCGTCAGCAAAGGCTCTTACGGAAATAAAGCATGTCTGTAAGCACCTTTCCGTCTTCAACAATGATGTGATCGTAATTGTCGGTGAAGAAACCTGCCACCGAATGGGAGTACTCAAAACCGCAACTCCTGTAGAACGAAACCGTGGTCACACTGTCGCCGGTGCCAACCATCATTGTGCCAAAGCGGCAAGCATACAACCGGCAAAGGTACCCTACCATATACTTGCCGTAGCCGCGCCTCTGGAAACACGGGGCTACGGCCAAGTTTTTCAGCTCGCACACACCGCCGCCCTCGTCGGTCACAACAGCCACACACACCACACGGCCGTCATCTGCACGCATCACAAACAGGTCGCCACGCGTCAAATAGCGGGCAATCATCGACTCCTGTTCGTCTGCCAGCAAAAGAAGCCCCATGTATCTGGCCTTGTCCTGCGTTTCAACTTCAATCTTCATGTCCTGCCGGTTTACATCCTTAAACATCCTTCCCAGCACTTTCATAATGAAAAAAGCCCTCAAGTGCTTGCGCACTCAAGGGCTTCCGATACTCTATTGCGGAGAGACAGGGTAATGAACCTTTACCCTAACTCTCTGTATATTACGCTTTTGCGTTACACCGTATTGGCGTTTTGTAGCAATCTTGTAGCACAGCATTGAATGCTTCCTGAAGTCCATCTGACGACCTCTATCGTCACTTCTTTTGGGTACAAAAGTAGTTATTTTCGAACTAATCTCCAAATGTTTGAAAATAAATTTTTTAGGATTATTTCTGCTACACTTTTAGTGCATGGTGCAAGCCCCTTATATAAGGAGGCTTGCACCATGCACTAAGGGTGAATAAAGGAACCATTGGATGTTGTCTATATCGCTTTAACTTGCATTAAGAATTATACAGGATCCTCGTCATCCAGTGGATTCCGACAGATTGGTTCAAAATGGTTTTGTGCGTCAAAGCAAGAAGCTGCTGTGCCTGGAAACTCTTCTATAAGGGCTTTCCGTACCTCATCATGTCCTTTAAATACAGTAAACCATATAGACCAGCAACCATGCCCCTTGACTAAATCGACAATCGTATAAACATCAACTGATCCAGCTATATATTTTTCCAAATATATGTTTGCCAAGTTCCATTTTTCCAACCTTATCCTCCATCGATAGTCTTTCGCACTTGAATCTTTCGGTCCTTTATTTAGTCCCACAAGCTCAAGCAACGCACGGGCATTGTTCGCTGATTTTCCGCTTAAAGAAGGATTAACTTCTACCACGCCTCCTGCTTTATAGCAAAGGCTCAGAAAAGTGTTGTTGAGGTGTGGCAAGTGGCAACTTCCATACACAACGTTTTTTGTGTCTTTGTTGTCTGCTCCGTTGCAAGTTGGACAGGAAAGCAAGAAATTACTCCATGCGGTTTCAAGATGGGCATAGATATAGTTGCCATCAGCATCTTTGTATTTTTTAGGTTGGATATGTTCAACCTGCAAGTCCCGCTCATCGTCATAAGCTTTTTCGCAATAAGAACATATCGTTCCCAAGTTCATGCATAAAGGGTGCTTTGCATCTTTATAATTGGGATAATTATCATTGATGCGTGGCTCATTCTCAGGATTCCATTTCTCAACAGGCCTCATAACACATTCCTTTCTGCTCTAAGAAGTGCCACATAAGCCGGGTCGTCAGAAAACAGGCTTTCTATCTCATCCAACTCTTTCTTGACCTTTAGAGCATCTGGCGTGTCTGCCTTTTCTTCCTTCACAAGCCGGTAGTATTCTTCCGCTTTTCTACCATTTCATTGTATTTGGCACTTCTGACAGTATCCATATTCATCTCGTTTATAACGATCTCCTCAATACTCCGTTTGTTCGGGTCATCAATACCCTTTACCCCGTCCAAAGTAATTACATTCTGGCTTTTCACACTTTGCACGATAAACGGCGAGTGAGTAGTCACAATAAACTGCATCATTGGAAATGCGGTCTGCAAATCCAAGAGGATGTGCTTTTGCCAATGAGGATGTAAATACAAGTCCACCTCGTCTATCATGACAATTCCCGGTGTCTTTTTTACCGCGTCTACACCTAAAAAACCATTGAGTTCAATACACCGATAGGCGATTTCTGCGACGATGTTTATCATCGACTTAAAACCGTCGCTCATCATGTCATACGTGAGCCAGTATGGTTGTGGATCTTTTGCCATCTGTATTTCGGCAGTAAACTCATTGTTTTTCCGGTCAATCTCAATTACTTTTAATGCAGGTATGGCATCAGATAACGCATTCAGAAAGGCAATGTCACACCCTGCAAATTCACGCCCTTTATCCAGTTCCTTATCAAATCTATAAATCCAGTCAAATGCGCTTTTGAAGTCCACTTTTTCATCCAACGCACATTTATATGCCTTTTCTTCCCTCGAAGCACGTGCTTTTGTTTTTTCTGCCCCATTATAGTTGTTCTCAAGACGGGAAGCACCGAATGATATCATTAACGGTAATACCGATGTTGTTTTTGTTATGTCAGCATCACGTCGTTTCTGTTCCATATTAGCCACCATATCTTTCAATTCCCCAGCATTTTTACGAGAATTTTTGGGACCAAGTCTAAGCCATTTGATGTCCTTTTCTTGGCAGGAGTATTCCTTTGATGTGAAATTGTAGTTTCCATCAATGAAGCAAGCATTTACTTCAAAAACTGGTTTCGCCTGCTGTTTTTGAAAACTTTTAGTCAATTCACTGTATTTCCTTACGACATCGCTATCTTTCATGTTTCTGGCACAGCCGGTGACGAGAGTCAACTCTTGCAAAAAAGCGCCCAATGCTATTTGCACGGCATGAAGTAACGTGGTCTTACCTGTTGTATTATTTCCTAAAACAACATTCATTCTTGAATCAAAAATGAAAGATCGTTCTGTAAAACCACGAAAGTTCCTTATTGTTATGTCCTTTATCCTCATATTATGAATTTTGTATGATGATTACTTTTTCTGCCCTTGAAGGAATATTGGAGACTAATAAATCCTTAACGTCTACTTGTAGCACTTCAGCAATTCTCATGAGCATCTCCAAAGATGGTTGGGATTTATTCGTACACCATTTACTAACTGTTGTAGGGTCTTTGCCGAGCATTACGGCCAACCATTTAGCAGTACGTTTTTTTTCCGCAAGCACTACTTTTAATCTGTTTATATCTTTATCTACCATAGGATGTTGTGGATTATTATGCAAAGGTATAAAAATATATGTAACTTTGGCATAAGATATAGTAATTTTGCTGATAAATTAGCGTTTTAGTCCATTATTATGAAAGAGGAAATTAACTACAATAAAAATTATTCATCATCTGCATGAATAAGAATCCATGCAACATCCCATTCATATTCATGCAGCTGGTTCTCACTTGTATTTATTATCTTCCTACATATATATTAAACTTGCACCTGTTGAAAGGTTTGGTGCGTACTCTGCAAATGTTTGCATATTGTGCAATACAACCAATTGCAGGTGCCACTAAATTTGTAAAATATGGACAATATCGGTGCAAAACTGAAAAGGAAACGTGAAGAAAAGAACTATTCGCAAGAGTATGTGGCTGAACAACTGGATGTTTCGCCTTCGACTGTATCCAGGGTTGAGAGCGATGCAGGCAATGTAAAACTATGCATTATAGAAAAGTATTGCAAAGTGTTGGAGATGTCCATTGCTGAATTATTTGCAGGAGATGCAAGCCCCACAGCCTACACTTATTCTGTGACTATTCAGATAGGTGTACAACGCATTGAAGAGCTACAAAAATTGGAAAAAGTTCTAGTTTCCATGCAAAAGAAATAATAAAAACTTATAAATATGGAAGTTATCACAATTGACAGTGCAGCCTTTCTGAAATTGAAAGAGCAATTGGATAGAATAGAAAGCTATATTGAGCGAACTGTGGAGTTGAACAAGGATATTGACGATGCTTTGGAAATGAGCAGCAAAGATGTAATGGAGGTCTTGCGAATATCAGAATCCACCCTGTACAGGTGGCGGAAAAACGGGTTGGTAAAGTATCACTACGCTAATTCGGGTGATGTGAGATATTACTACAAATCTCTTTTCGTCGCCATAAAATGTTACCAAGTCAAGGTTCCAGCTACGCCTAAAGAAGAAGCCTTGAAAAGGCTCATGGAGTTTAAAGACAATGTGATTCTGAACGGCTATGTCACTAAAGATAAAACGAAATGATAAGCAAAGACGAGATACTTGAGAGGACTAACCGAGGGTTGGATGTATTCAAATACTATTTAGGAATGCCCTTCAAGCCCGGAAAAAACTTTAGGAATCCCCTATATGAAGATAAAAACGCTTCGTGTAACATCTATTTTGACAAGCATTCGATGATGTTTAAGATGAAAGACTTTGGCAATGAAGGCTATTCCGGAGATTGTTTTTGGTTTGTGGCTACATTGAAAGGGATGAATTTAAAGACGGACTTTGTAAGTATAATTAATCTGATAGCAAAAGACCTTCATCTGGATGTTGTTACAGATTCAAAACAATCCCTTCATCCGATAAGGCGTAATAAAGAAGCCACGATACAAATCATTGAGGTGGACGTCCCAATATATGAAATTGTAGAGAAGACCTTCACATGTTCCGAATTGGAATATTGGCAACAATACGGCATTACTAAAGTTGTTTTGGACACTTTTCATGTATCATCGGTCAATGTATTCAAAAGCGTGAACAGGAATAACGAACCTTTCAAAATCAAAAGTTCCGAAATAGACCCTGTTTTTGCATATAAGGGATTAGGGTACGTCAAGATATACCGCCCAATGAACAAGAAATACCGTTTCCTATATGGCGGAGAAATGCCAGATACCTATTGCTTTGGCTTTGAACAATTGCCCAATAAAGGTGACATCGTTTTTATTACGGGTGGTGAGAAAGATGTAATGTCTTTGTATGCGAAGGGATTCCATGCTTTGTGCTTCAATAGTGAAACAGCTACAATACCTATACAAATCATAGAAATGTTAGAGAGAAAGTTCAGGCATATCATATTCTTGTATGATTCTGACGAAACGGGTAAAAGAGAATCTTTGCGACAATGCTCAACATTATCAGGGCATAATGTCATAAGGATCGAACTGCCTTTACCCGGAACTAAAAAGGAGAAAGACATTTCAGATTTTTTCGCATCCGGCAAAACAAAATCAGACCTCCAGGCATTAATAACGGGTGCGCTTGAAAAATATTATTCAAATACACTCATGCTAATAAAATCATGTGAAATGGATTATAACAATCCCCCGCAAAATTCAAAAACTGTAGTCTCAGTCAACAATGTTCCACTTGGTACCTATGACAATCTATTATGCGTTACGGGTGGAGAAGGTACAGGCAAAAGCAATTTTATTTCAGCGATCATTGCAGGAACCCTGATAGAGGTAGACGAATATTCTGAGATTGACACATTGGGACTTGACATCACTCCGAATTTCAAGCACAAAGCAATCCTGCATTATGACACGGAACAATCAGAATACCAGCTATATAAGAATATGACAAAAACCTTGAAAAGAAGTGGTTTGTCCCATATGCCCGACAGTTATCATTCATTCTATCTTGCCTCTCTTTCCAGAAAAGAACGGTTGGATATAATAAGGGATAGTATGGATTTGTATTACCATAGGTTCGGTGGTATCCACCTTGTGGTCATTGATGGCATAGCTGATCTGATACGTTCTGCAAACGACGAAGCTGAGAGCGTCGCCATTGTAGACGAGCTTTATCGTTTAGCAGGCATCTACCGCACCTGTATTATCTGTGTGTTGCATTTTGTACCGAACGGGATCAAATTACGAGGGCATATCGGATCGGAACTCCAACGTAAGGCAGCTGCAATTATTTCCATAGAGAAAGATGATAATCCTGTTTATTCGGTAGTGAAGGCTATAAAAGTACGTGATGGAAGCCCACTGGATGTTCCTTTGTTGCAGTTCTCGTGGGATACGGATAAAGACATGCACATTTTTGCAGGAGAAAAACCCGTTGAAGATAAGGAGCGTCGTAAACGCAACGATTTAATCAATGTTGCCAAAGAAATATTCTACACAAGAAAATCCCTGTCATACAGTGAATTATCAGAATTGTTGTGTGAGATGTTGGATGTCAAAGAGCGTACATCCAAAAATTATATTCAATACATGAAATCTAATGGAATAATCAGCCAAAATACGTACAATAATTATATTGCAGGTAAACTCTGTAATATTTAAGAATTTGAAATTATGGTACAAAGCAAAAGTCATACAAATTCACCAAATTGTTCTTCTTGTTTCTTAAGATTATGTGCCATACAGTCACAGATAGACAGGTTAGAACGGATGCTTTCTTATTCAAAGGAAACCTTAAACTTTAAGGAAGCCTGCCTTTATACAGGACTTTCAAGCAGTCAATTATATAAACTGTTGAATGGAAAAGAAGTTCCTCATTATAAGCCCCATGGAAAGTTGATATTCTTTAACCGAAAAGAGCTCGACAGTTGGTTGTGCAGTAACAAAAGAAGCATTGAATTAGCGATGGAAATCTAAAATTGAACAGAAATGCCTATCATAAAGCGGATGAACATTAAATTGATCCGACAAATTCCAATTGTGGATTTTTTATTGGCAATAGGGATTTATCCGGTCAAGGTAACATCATGTTACGCATGGTACTACGCACCATACCGAGAGGACGAAGATCTGTCCTTCAAAGTAAACAAGAACCGCAATATATGGTATGACTTCGCTACAGCCAAGAGCGGCGACATTATCGACCTTGCGGTATTGGTGTACCGCACCCACAACATTCCTAAAATATTAAAAATGATTGAGCAGGCTGCTCCTGCTGCACCTCTCAGGATACGGACATTCGTTCCGCATCCGCAACAATCAGCTCCTGATAGGACGCAACTGAAAGCAACCGTATTCCAAAACCTGCGGTTGGAATTGTTGGAATCCTTACCATTGCTTTCCTACCTTTCCAAACGAGGCATAGATATGGAAATAGCCAGTCAAGAATGTTGGGAAGCGCATTACACCTGCCATGGAAATAGTTACTATGCCATTGCATTCCCCAACGAGGCGGGAGGCTATGAGATACGCAATCCCTATTATAAGGGGTGTATTGCTCCGAAAGCGGTGTCATTCATTTCCCAAGGACAAACAGACTGCGTATGCCTGTTCGAAGGGTTCATGGACTATTTGTCCTTTCTGACCTTGCGGAAACGGGAACGGTTGTCCGTACCCTGTTATGGCGCAGACCTGTTGGTGTTGAACTTGGCAAACAACTTGCCCAAGGCATTGTCACGGCTGAAAACCTACAAGCACATCTATTGCTATCTCGACAATGACGATGCCGGACGGCGTGTGGTGGACATGCTACGGGAAATCAAAGGCGATGCCGTGCATGACATGATGGAAACCTACCCGCTCTACAAAGACCTCAATGACATCCTTGTTGGTAAGAAAAAGATGCCGTAATAATACGGATTTGCTTATTACAGAGTCTGCAATTCCTTATTTATGCGAATTTGAATGAAAATATTCCGCAAGAATCACAAAGAATTGCCTTGGAATATTTGGCAGTTCGGGATGGATGCAGTATTTTTGCATGGTAAATATCGTCAAATTCATAATAAAGGCGAATATGGCAACAAAAATACAGCAAATATTGGAATCGCATCCAAATAGTTCATTGTTTTTCGGGAATTGGCTCACGAAACAGGGACTTAACTCCAAGGAGCAACATTCGTACATGAAGAGGGGTTGGCTCACTCGTATATCCAAAGGCGTTTATGCTTTGAAAGGCAAATCGCCCACATTGCTGCAAACGGTGGCGGCTTACAATTCGCAACTTGGTAAACAGTGCATCGTGGGCGCTTATACCGCTTTGGAATTAAGGGGGTATTCACATTATCTTTCCCTCGGCAAGCCTAAAGCCTACCTGTTTACCGACAAGGAAAACAAACTGCCCTTATGGATTGTTCAAGGGAATTGGGACATGGCTGTCAAGTACATGACAACCTCTTTCCTTGGGACAGACTTGAAGGCAGTCGAACCAATGGTTGTTGAAAGTAACAGTTTGCTCGTTTCTTCCCCTGAAAGGGCATTTTTGGAATGTCTTCATCTGCCAGATGCAGCTTCCTCCTTGCTGGATATGTATTACATCATGGAGAGCCTGACCACGCTTCGCCCTAAACTGGTGCAATCGTTGCTTGAATCATGCACTTCGCAAAAGGTAAAACGACTGTTTGTCTATATGGCAGAAAAAGCGGCCCACCCTTGGTTCAAGGCTCTAAAACTTGATTCTGTAACATTGAGCACATCACGATATATGATAGTGCCCACTGGAAAATACATCGCAAAATATAATATGACCATACCCAAAGAACTTGCTGAATATGAATAGAAACAACGCCAATACACAGATATACGCTCAGAAAGTGGAACTTCTGTTGCGACTGATGCCAATTGTCATGGAAGAGGGCGTATTTGCCGTGCATGGTGGCACTGCCATCAACCTATTTCTTAAGAACTTACCTCGCTATTCGGTTGATATAGACCTGACATATATTCCATTAGCAGACAGAAACCAAAGTTTGGAAGACATCAACCTGCACTTGAAATCCATCAAAGAGAAAGCTGAAAAGGCTTTCAAAGGGATGCACATCGTGCCTAAGTACGACATCTGCAAACTACTTTGCGAATACCGGGGCAAACAAGTCAAGGTGGAGGTGAACCAGACCAAGAGAGGTCTTGTCGGTGGCGAAGCATTAACCATGCCACTGAGCGACAAGGCACAAGAGGAGTTCGGACTCTACTGCGAGGCTGACATAGTTCCACTGACACAGCTATACGGCGGGAAGATTGCGGCGGCTCTTTCCCGGCAACATCCCCGTGACCTGTTTGATGTGAAATATATGGATTTGCCGATGGCAGATTGCAGGGAAGGACTTATCTTTAACTTGCTTGGCAGCGACCGTCCTATCCATGAATCGTTTTCCCCGCGGCTTATAGACCAACGTGAGGCAATGGTAAACCAATTTGATGGCATGACGGACATTCCTTTCACATACGAGGAATTTGAGGGAACAAGGACTAAACTGATAACCGAAGTCAACCGTTTGATGACTGATGATGACAAGAGATTTTTGGTCAGTTTCGAACTTGGCGAACCGAAATGGAATGGGTATGAGTTTGAATACTTCAAAGATTACCCGTCTGTTAAATGGAAACTTGTTAATCTTGCTAAGTTGGCAAAACAGAATCCCCAAAAATTGAAAGACGAAGCGGCAAAACTTGAAGCACTTCTTGTTGTAGAGTAGTTTATCAGCAAGCTGCTTATAACAGGTTAGACAAATAATAAAAGGTATAAGCAAGCTTTGGCTTGCCAATTATCGCAAGGAAGGACAACCGCCCTATCACATAGGGGAACGGCTGTCCTTCCTTGTTTTCAGTCCTTATGCCGGTTTACGCCACCTGACTATCCAACCGTAGACATCGGCAACGTATGGATAGAGTGAGCGTGTGAGCTTGCGGAAGCCTTTCTCGTCAATTTCAAGGTTGTAAATCCTTTCGGCTATACGTTCAGCATCCTCCCGGCTTTTCGCCACCCGGTAAAGCGCATAGTTGGTGCCGTCGTGGTGCGTCATGCGCCCGCGGATGTTGTAACAATCGCCGTACCATTCGCTGTCTATGTAAGAGCTGTGCAAGATGTCGGCAACGTTGCTGCCCAAAATCTGGTATCCCTGCCTGCGGCCACGCCACAGACCCAGGTCGCCAAAGGCGATTATCACGCCGTCCACCTGCACATTGAGGTTCATGCGTTCGTCATCGAGCCACCTGCACACTTCCTCGCCCCATTCTTCATCGCTCACCGTGTAACCGTCATCTTCCAAATATTCACGCTGGCAGTCTTGGTAATACTCCCGTGCCTCGTCGTCCATAAAGCTGTCGTTTGACCAAATAATCTGTTTCATCGTTTTGATAATTTAATGTTAGACTTCTTGTTCCTTCCCTGCCGTCGGGCTTTTACCCGTCCAAAGGGACTTGTTTTTACGTGCAAGAGCCAAGGCGGGAAGGAGGGAACGAATGCAAGGAGGAAGCTGGCCGCCCTCCCGGAACTGCGCCTTGCAGCTTCCCGACCGCCTTACCTTCGCACAGGAAAAACAACAGCCGTGGACGGCTAATACGCTTCGTTGCCCATAGAAGATTTACTTCGTTGGTCAGGCAAGTATAACTGAACAGGCGTAGTAAGTATAACTGTCTTTAGCAAGGTTGTCAAAGTATGATTGAAAGTATGATTTCTCCGCGCGAAGAAAAATCAAGTTAAAACAGCACAGTATTTCAGTCAGAGGTTTCACAAGACGGCTTTTCCATTATTCTTTTGCAGGCAAAACGAGATTGTAAACCTATAAACCAGACAAAGCAATGAGTCCATTTATGATATTTGCCTTTGTGCTGACAATAGCCTACGCTATCTATTATGCGGTGGTCATTGCCAAGGACTTGCAGGGCAAAAAAGAACACACCAACTCTACCGAGGAGGTGTTTGACTTGGAAGGCATGGAGGAAGAGGAATCCGTGCAAGTCAGCGAATCAGGTGACAGCTTCCATGTGGGCAGTTCAGGAGATACGTCGGCCGACCCGATAGAAAGTGAGGAAGAAGATGCTGCCGGGCAGCCAACCGAAGAGCCACGGAGTGCAGCCGAAGAAAAAGCGGACCGCATCCAGTCGGCCCTGTATGAAGCCGAGATAACGAGCGAGAACGGCGTGACCGCTCCCGAACTCCACGAATTGTTGGAGGGCAGGCGGGAGACCCTGTTCAAAACCCCAATGAAGATAACAAGAAATGAGTTGTAAGATGCGCAGGTGGACAGGCTTGTTGTTAGGCGTGTGCACGGCCTTACCCGTCTCGGCCAAATGCGGTGGCGTGGATTATAGCTGGGGTGCTGACGCATTGGCTCTTATGCATGATTACGTGGTGACCATGATGCTGTATGTGCTCTACCTGCTCTACGCCATTGCCGCCATCGTCGCCATCTATGCCAGCCTGCAAATCTACATCAAAATGAATACGAGGGAGGAAGGCATCACGAGGGAGATAATGATGGTAGTCGGTGCTTGCCTGTTCATCATCGGCGCATCCATCGTGTTCCCGGCGTTCTTCGGCTACCGGGTATGACAGGAAGAAACGAGACAATTCACATAGTGTTTAATTTTTAAGGTAAAAAGAATGTTTAAAGGAAAAATCAGAAAGTGGATGAAGGGACCTTGCCCTTCCGGGAGATTGAAAATGCTCTCTCTCATGCTGCTAGCAGGCACCACAGCAGCACTCGCCCAGAACGCCGCCGGCGACTATACGGCGGGCACCACCGCCCTCGGCACGGTGACGACCGAAATCGCCAAGTACGTGCCTTACGTGGTGAAGCTGTGTTACGCCATCGCCGGTGTCGTGGCCATCGTGGGAGCCATCAGCGTGTACATCAAGATGAACAACGAGGAGCAGGACGTCAAGAAGTCCATCATGATGATCGTGGGAGCTTGTATTTTCCTTGTGGCTGCGGCACAGGCACTCCCGTTGTTCTTCGGCATCACCAGCTAAGCCATGCCCGGAATGCACGGTGACACCCGTCCTTTGGAATACCCCATGTTCAAGGGGCTGCAACGGCCTCTTGAATTCATGGGGATTCAGGGAAGGTACATCTACTGGGCGGCAGGGGCCATCGGTGGTGCCATTGTCGGCTTCATCGTGGCTTACTGCCTCTCCGGTTTCCTTGCCGGGCTGATAGTCTTGGTGGCCGCACTTGGCTGCGGCGCGGCACTCATCCTGCTCAAACAGCGCAAGGGGCTTCACAGCAAGAAGAACGACAAAGGTGTGTTTGTCTATGCCCGCTCCAAAGGGCTGTAAACGCCCATGCCAAGATTAAAGCGGCCTTGATGCGGGATATGATATTACTCCATAAAAACAGCAAATACGGAAATGATTAAATAACCATACAAAACAACGAACGGATGCAAGTCTTTCTAATGATATGTATCGGGCTGCTGCTCGCCTCCTGCGGCGGAGAGAGGCAACCCAAGCCCACGGTTGCCGCCATCGAATCGGGCGAGAAAACACGCATGGAGTGGCAAAAAGCCCGCAAACCAATTAAAGTCTGCATTGAGGGTATGGAGGCAACAACCCCTGCATGGCCCCACCTTGGCGTATATATGGACGTAAGCACTACCATACCCGAAGAAAGGCAGGCATTAGCAGGAGCGATGTTCACCCGGAAGGGAGACGTGTATGTGTCGGCAAACCGTCATGCACTCACCTCCGACACGACGGCGACCGTCAGCGTTTGCTATCCTTTCCGAAAAGGACTAGGAACAAACGATACTCTCCGCCTGATCGCCCCGTTCGATGAAAACCTTTATGGAGTGGAAACCAGCCGCATCATCGGGACTACCATCCAACCGACATTCAGGCTGCAAAGTTCCATGGCATTGCTACGCATCGTCTGTGAGGGCGATGACCTGCGTGACCGGTTGGACGGCATCACCCTCATCGGGGATGACATCTATACTGAAGGTGGCTATCAGCCTTACACAGGCAGATGGCTCGATAAAAAAGCCAACGGCAGCCTACAAGCAGGAAGTACGGACTGCCTGCTGAACAACGGCAGGAAGCATGACCTTTACCTGATTCCGACCGAAACCGCCTGCTCCGTTACTATCATTATCCGCATCAACGGCAAAGACCATGTGTTGCGTACCATGTTGCCACCCTTAACGGCAGGAAGCATGACGCACCTCTCCATCCGCAAAGGCAACGAGGGCGTGGCCATCAACAGCAGTTGGGTAGAGCCGGAGCGTAGCCTGGCATATAAATTCCGGATGATGCCGGTTGATTCCGTGCAAACGGGGCATTACCTGCAAAGGGACGGGACGATACAGGCGAAGCGTGACACTCTTTCCATGGGCGTGGTCATGGAAACGGACGGCAAGCACGGCAAGGCGGTTGCCTTATCTGATTGTCCGGGATCGTTCGTATTCTCCGGAAACGGCGTTTCAAGCGGCAGGCGATTCCCGACCATTGACGGGAAACGAAAAGAAGGCATTGTCAATCCGACCACCGGCATCGGCGAGGATGACAAGGTCATCTACAAGCCAGGAATGCCCTATTCGAGCGATTGCGCCTTGGGCTATACTGATGGGGCAACCCTCACGCAAGGACTGGTGGAAGCCGATGGACAAACCAAGCGAAATTCTCCTTTGGGCAGGCGAACCATGCTGCAAGAGACGGCACGGCATCCCGGCGGTTATGTGCCCTCACTCGGTGAATTGGCCAAGCTCTATTACCTGCTGGAATGTGCCAAGCCCTCCACGCTGAAAGGCCTGATACCCCCCTTGCAAGGCGAATACCTCACTTGCTCCGAAAGTGACAAGGACACCTTTTATCTGATGGACTTCTCCCACGGCATCGTGACCGGAAGGTTATCTAAGCGGTATACCCAGGCGAAACTACGACTTTTCTACCTATTCTAAAATGAAGAAGACCCCATGACACTATACGTACTATTGACATTCACGGCACTTTTGGCGGGCATGGCCATCTCCGTCCGGGCATTCGGCACGGGCTGCAAGCGCAAACGTATGTTTCGGGAAATCTATTTCTCCATTGAGGACGTAGACGGCATCGGCATTCTCTACACCAAGACCGGGGAATACTCCGCCATCCTGCGCATCGAAAATCCGGTGCAGAAGTTCTCCGCTGACATCGACAGTTACTATGAATATACCCGTTTATTCACCGCCCTTGCCCAGACACTCGGCGAGGGCTATGCCATGCACAAGCAGGACATCTTCACGAGGCAGGGCTTCGAGGAAACAGGCAACGGCAGACACGAGTTCCTGAGCGAATCCTATTTCCGCTATTTCAAAGGCAGACAGTACACCGACAACCGCACCTACCTGACCGTGACGCAGGAGAACCGCAAGGGCAACCTGTTCTCCTATGATGACAAACGGTGGAAGGACTTCCTGGTGAAGATACGCAAGGTGAAAGACCAGTTGCGCGACGCAGGCATTCGTACCCAGTTTTTGGACAAGGCAGAAGCGAGTACTTACGTTGACCACTACTTCACGATGGACTTCTTGGGCAAGCCCGTAGCGATGGACAGCTTCAAGGCGGGCGAGGAATGCGTGGAGATGGGCGGCAGGAAATGCAAGGTGTTTTCCATTGTCGATGTGGACAGCGCGGGCCTGCCCTCATTAGTACGCCCGTTCACCAACATCGAGGTAAACAACACCGAGATGCCAGTGGACTTGGTGTCGATGATAGACAGCATACCCGACGCACGGACGGTGGTTTACAACCAGATGATTTTCATGCCCGGCCAGAAAAAGGAGCTTGCCGCACTGGAAAAGAAGAAGAACCGCCATGCCAGCATCCCCAATCCATCGAACCTGATGGCCGTGGAGGACATCAAGCGCGTGCAGGACGTGGTGGCGAGGGAGAGCAAGCAGCTTGTCTATATGCACTACAACCTCATGGTGTGCTGTGACAAGGGTACCGACCTGCAAAAGCCCACCAACTACTTGGAGAACAGCTTCGGCAGGCTCGGCATCCACATCAGCAAGCGGGCGTACAACCAGCTGGAACTGTTCGTGGCTTCGTTTCCCGGCAACTGTTACGGCATGAGCCTAGACTACGACCGCTTCCTTACCCTCGGCGATGCGGCCGCTTGCCTGATGTACAAGGAGCGTATCCAGCACAGCGAGGACACCCCATTGAAGATATACTATACCGACCGTCAAGGCGTGCCCGTGGCCATTGACATCACTGGCAAGGAAGGGCGCAATAAGCTGACAGACAACTCCAACTTCTTTTGTCTGGGGCCAAGCGGAAGCGGTAAGTCGTTCCACATGAACAGCGTGGTGCGCCAGCTGCACGAACAAAACACGGACGTGGTGATGGTCGATACGGGTAACTCCTACGAGGGCTTGTGCGAATACCTGAGCGGCAAGTACATCAGCTATACGGAGGAGAAGCCGATTACCATGAACCCTTTCCGCATCAACCGCCAAGAGCTGAATGTGGAGAAGACCGGTTTCCTGAAAAACCTTGTGCTACTGATATGGAAAGGCTCCCAGGGCACGGTCAGCAAGACGGAGGACAGGCTCATCGACCAAGTAATCACCGAATACTATGACGTTTATTTCAACGGTTTTGACAGCTTCACCCCTCCCCAGCGGGAAGACCTGCGCAAGAGCCTGCTGGTGGACGACCGCAACAACTCTCGTGATGGCAGGGAAACGGAAGAGGAACGGCTGGCCCGCATCGAAAGGGAGATCGACGAGATAGAACGCCGCCGTAAGGAGCTGAAGGTGGAGGGCCTTTCGTTCAACACGTTCTATGAATACTCCGTGCAGCGCATTCCCGACATCTGCCACGAGAACAACCTTGCGGGTATCGACCTCTCCACCTACCGCTACATGATGAAGGACTTTTACCGAGGCGGCAACCACGAAAAGACGCTGAACGAGGAAATGGACGGCACCCTGTTCGATGAAACTTTCATTGTCTTCGAAATCGATGCGATAAAAGATGACCCGCTGCTTTTCCCCATCGTGACGCTCATCATCATGGACGTATTTCTGCAAAAAATGCGCCTGAAAAAGAACCGCAAAGTCTTGGTGATTGAGGAAGCGTGGAAAGCCATCGCCTCTCCGCTGATGGCCGAGTACATCAAGTTCATGTACAAGACCGCCCGCAAGTTCTGGGCAAGCGTTGGCGTGGTGACGCAGGAGATACAGGACATCATCGGGTCGGAAATCGTGAAGGAGGCCATCATCAACAACTCCGATGTGGTGATGCTGCTCGACCAAAGCAAGTTCCGGGAGCGGTTCGACGGCATTAAGGCGATACTCGGCCTGACCGATGTGGAGTGCAAGAAGATATTCACCATCAACCGCTTGGAAAACAAGGAGGGTCGCTCGTTCTTCCGGGAGGTGTTCATACGTCGTGGCACGGCCAGCGAGGTGTACGGCGTGGAAGAACCGAGGGAATGCTACATGACCTACACTACGGAGCGGGCTGAAAAGGAAGCCCTGAAACTTTACAAGCGGGAATTGGGATGCAGCCATCAGGAGGCCATTGAAGCCTATTGCCGTGATTGGCAACTTTCGTGCATCGACAAGTCCTTGGCGTTCGCCCAGGAGGTGAACAAGGCAGGCCGTGTGCTGCATCTGGAACGGAACCGTCGGAAAACCATTCAGTAATCACACAATAATCATCTACAAATAATCGACATTATGGAAGCAGAAAAATTCATCCACGACTTTTGGAAGGCCAACGAGATCAGCAACTTCTCGAAAGAGGCCACCGTGTTGTTCTTCTACCTCATTTATGTGTGGGAGAACGAGAAGAAACCTGACGTGTTCTATGTGCATCCTGCCAGCCTGCTGTGCAAAGTAAGGGGATTCAGCGTAAAGGGAGTGTTGACTGCCAGTGAGGAATTGCAGGAACGCGGCTACATCACCTACAAAGCCCCTGACCAGCAATGGTGTTCCGGGGAGTATTCGCTTTGCCTTGACCGGGACATGAAAACAGGGAAGAATGAAAATCCGGGCAACAACCCGAACAATACAAACATCAAGCCCTGATAATCTATGAAAAGACTTCTTGTCCTATTGGTATGCGCCTGTATTTCCGTCCTTTCGGCGGAAGCACAGTACGTGCGTGTCAATTACGACAAGAAGACCGTGGCGGCAATGGCGGCGGCCTATGCCACGGAAACGGCCACGGAAGCCTATTATACCGAGCAGGTGAAGGACATACTCGACAAGTACAGTGCTGCGGAAGTGGCTGCGGCGGGTATCTTCCTGTCAAAATACCTCGACCGTAAGGCATTGACGGAACTGGGCATCTGGAGCAACGGTACGGAGAACTACTATTACCGCCGCATCTATAACCTCGTAAGTGCGAAGATTATGCCGAAAATCTGGACGGTGGCAGGCCAGATGCTCCACTCACCACAGACCGCCTTGTACTGGGGCAGCTACCTGATGAAAGTCTGCGCCGAGGTAAAAGCCCTTTGTATGCAGTTTGAATCGGTGGTGACGAACGGCACGTTGTCATTCCGCGATGTGGTGTTCCTGGAGATTGCCCCGAAATTTGCCCCCTTGTTCAAACTTTCGGAAAGCGGAGGCATTGACTGGAAAACCTTTTTTGACGACTTGGGAAATATAGGGCACAATTTTACCAAGGAAAACCTACAGGCCGACATAGACAATCTATATAACCTGGGAGTCGGTCTTGCCACGGCAGGTGCGGACAATTTTGTGGATACCATTTTGGGCAAGAGCAGTTTCCATGACCTGCTGAATGGGAAGATAAGCGACATCGCACGGGTGGCTGGAAACGCTTACGACCTGTACGGGCAACTGGAACACTCCGTGGGCAACACCTTGCTTTCGATGGTAGGCGGGCCGGAAGGCGTGGCCAACCTCTTCCAAATAGACAACTACAACCTGACCTCGTGGATAAGCGACTACCTGAAAGAGGCGGCAGGACAATACTATACCCAGCGGTGGTATATCTACCGTAGGGATGCCGGTACGGAAACCCTGTGCGACTACACGCCTCCCACGGACGACAACAGCATTATCTACGGTGGGGAATGGACGCGCTTCAACACTTCCGATGCCGGATTCTATCCCAACAGCGCACAGACCGAACAGATACTCAGCAACTCGGAGCGGTATGCCGGATGGTCGAGGACGAAAGTACAACAGATGAACCATGCGAATGACGGCTATACTTATAGCATCAGCTATTACCGTTCCAGCTACCATATCAACCGGGGCGGCAGTCTGATACAGAAGGCATACGCCTACAGCATCAAGGTAACAAGAAGCTGGAACCACGAGGAAGTGGTGTATGAGGACGTGTTCGATTCCTACAAGATGGACTTGAATACCTTCAAAGCCCAACTTAACGCACGGTTGTCGGAATTCAACGTCAACGAGGAGGGCTATGTGTATGTCATCGGCAGCGATGCCAAGCATTACTACCAAGCCACTGACGAAGCCAAACTGCAAGGTTGCGAGAGCGTGATTGTCAGCGTGACCTGCCACGACGGGGTGACTTTGGGCAGCGGGAGTACTCAATACAAGTGCCGTGGTTGCGGCGGCAGCCTGAACAGCCATTCCAAGGAGTGCGCCATGCAGACTACCGTGTTCGGGGATGACGAACTGGATTTGTCCGGTCTGGACGAACTGGAAAACGAATACAATGCGGAAGCGGCGGCCTTGCAGTCGCAGATAGATGCCTTGGAAGCCGAGAACGCCGAGTTGGTGAAACAAATCGCATTGGCCACGGTGGAAGAAGTAGCCTCCTTGCGGCAACAGTACAACCGCAACAAAGATGAAATCACCCGGCTGGAATCCGACCTGTCCTCTATCCGGAAGAAGCAGGAGGAGCTGGCGCAAGCCAAGGAGGAAGCGGCGGCGGAGAACGACGTGCCTACGGATGACTATTACCGCATCCCCGCCATTATGCAGGAGTGCAAGAATGCTTATAGCCTGACGTGGCAGTGTGACGGCTGGTGGAGCGGCTACAGCTACCTGCGGGAAGCCATAGCCCCGAATATCGACGGCATTATCACTTTCAAGGCCACCCTGTCCATTGCCCGCAAGCCCAAGTATTTCCTCGGCATCAAGATACACCGTGCCATCATGCAAATAAACTGGGAACTGACGGCGGAGTATTCGGACACGGAAGTGGTGGACATCATCGAGCTTGATCCGGCCATGAGCGAGTCGGAAAAGGCAACGTTGGTCAATGACCGCCTGTCGGAGATTGCCCGGCAATACCCTTCGTGTGAAATCACCACGGAATATGTGAAATCGGAACCGGTGGAGGAAGACACGACCACGGACACCTACCACCTGCTGTGGGCATCCGACCGGCTGGAAATCGCCCGTCAGGTGGAAGCCCGGCTGACAAACATCTACGCCGACCTCGTTGCCTTGGAGAAGATGATGAACTACAAGCTCGGCATCATTGGCGTGCTGAAGGACGTCGCGCCTTTTGTCAACGAGGAGCGGGGACGCAGGCTTACTCTGGTGGAGGAATGCCGACGCAGATGGTTGCGTGGCGCGGCGACCAGCTTGCACTCGGTGGATTACAACGGGAAATACGAGGAAACGGATGAAAATAGGGAGGAAACGGAATGAAGCTGGCTATAAGAAATATCAGGCATATCATCCTTCTGATGATGGTGACGGCGTTTTCGTTGGAGATGTCGGCGCAATGGAACTTCGACATCGTTTCGGTGGAAGCCTACATCAACGACCACAAGCAGCAGCGCAGCCTGTTGCTGGCACATTCGACACTGGAATTGAGCAACCAACTCCTGCACGAATACAGCAGCGAAGCGGCAGTGGACTTCAAGGAACTGAACGTGGATTTGGACAAGTACACAAGGGCTTTTGATGTCATAGACATCCTCTACCAGTCGCTGCGTACCTCGCTCAACGTGTATTCCACCTACAATAGCGTGAGCGACCGAGTCGGGGACTACAAGGATTTACTAAATGACTATTATACAAAAGTGGTGGAGCGGAACAGGATGGAACTGCATGACACACTGATTATCGGCATCAGCCTAAGGTGCGTGGAAAGGATTGCGGAAGACGGCAAGCAACTCTACCGCTCGATGAGCGACTTGGTATTGTATGCCACCGGTGCGGCGGCTTGCTCCACCTCGGACTTGTTGCTGGTATTGGAAAGCATCAACCAAGGACTGGACAACATCGAGCGGCATTTGAACAGAGCCTACTTTGAAACATGGCGGTATATCCAACTCCGCATGGGGTATTGGAAAGAAAGCATTTATCTGGCCAAGGACAAGTCGCAGATAGCGAACGAGGCTTTCCGGCGGTGGAGGGATTCCGGGCTGAATCCGTATAACCGATGAAAGGGAATGGAGGCATGGAAACGAAAAACAAGATGCGGGAAACCAAATACGAGAAAATTGAAATGAAACGAGCGGTATATATAATAGTAGGTATTGGGGCGGCTATGTTCGGCCTTGCACCCAAGGCACTTGCCCAAAGCGTAACCTACAACCACGATGCTGCCAAGATGAACCAGATAACGGTGGCTGAAATCGGGTCGGGAGGATTGACACCGACATTTTATTACCAACTGCTGCATAACTCCTATCAAAAGAGCGCGGCGGCAAAGAACAAATTGGGCTTCCGCACGGCGGCGGGTATCAACCTGTACAACCAGGTTGACGATGCCGAGGCATTGGATTCCGCCATGACCCAACGTGCCCGGATTGAGGCGTTGAACGTGACCGACCGAAGCGGCGGTGCATTGGACATGGCCTGGTTGACCGAGGGCGAAAAGGTCAATGCTGCCTTGGAGAACTTCGAGCGGAATATACGGCGGATTACGGAAGCCGGGGGAAGCGGCAACGGGCAGGAACACTGGAGGGAGCACTACCGCCTGTACCTCTGTGCCGTGAAATCCGTGCAGGATGCCTATATGCCGAACGCTGAACGGAAAAAGCAATATCTGCGCATCCATGCGGACATTCTTCGCAAGAACGAAACCTTGGTGCGCTACTTGGTGCGATTGGCCAACTCCACCAAGGTCGCTGAGTTGTTGGACGCTTCAGCTACCATTGAAGACCGCCGGGCACAAATAGCCATAGCGGCGATGAACCGTTGGCGGGAGGCCGGTTGGCGGGCAACAGGGGATTAAGCCGAAAGCAGGGAAAAGATGATTCAATAACCAATATATACATATAAAACAATGAGCAAGGATCATGCAATTCAGGTGTTCAACCACCCACAGTTCGGGAGCATCAACACCGTAGAAACGGAGAATGGGAAAGTGTTGTTCAAAGGGAACGATGTGGCAAAGGCATTGGGGTATTCAGATGCCCCACAGGCTGTCCGCATACACTGTAAGGGGGTTGTAGTTTTAACAACCCCCTCTGAAAATCAGTATGGTACAGTAGTTATGCTACCCACAAAGTATATAACTGAGGCAGATGTTTACCGCTTGGTGATGCGCAGCAAACTGCCCGAAGCGGAGAAGTTTCAGGATTGGGTATGCGAGGAAGTATTGCCGAGCATCCGCAAGCACGGGGGCTATCTGACCGATGCAGCCTTACAGCGGGTGGTCACGGAGCCGGACTTCCTGATTGGTTTGGCCAATGCCATTAAGGAGGAACGGAAAAACCGCCTGGAAGTGGAAGCCAAGTGTGAGGAGCAAAAACTGTTAATCGGCCAACAACAGGAACAGATAGAGGAATTGGGCAAGCGGACCAGTTATGTGGACTTGGTGCTACAATGCAAGGGACTGCTCGACATTACACAAATCGCGCAGGACTATGGAATGTCGGGACGGAAAATGAATGCCATCCTGCACGAGAAAGGCATCCAGTACAAGGACAACAAGCAATGGATTTTGTATGCCGCCTATAAGGACAAGGGCTATGTGCATAGCGCCACACTTTCCTTGGAGAGTGGCAAATCGGTGATGCGCACCCAATGGACGCAGAAAGGACGGATGTTCATTTATGAAAAACTGAAAGCGGACGGCATCCTGCCGGTGATGGAACGGGAGAAATCCCCAATAGATAACGAAATGACAGCATAGCGACATGGGCGACGATATACTTTCGGATTTCGGCATCCACCTCTTGGAAGAGGAGATTGACGATGTGATATTCCAGACCAACGAGTTCCTGACAGATGCCACCTTTACGGGGGCGCAGGGACCCTTTTGGTGGATCTTGCAGATGTGCATGGCATTGGCTGCCCTGTTCGCCATCATCATGGCGGCGGGCATGGCGTACAAGATGATGGTGAAGAAAGAACCATTGGATGTGATGAAGTTGTTCAAGCCGTTGGCGGTGGCGGTCATCATGTCGTGGTGGTATCCGCCCGCCGACACGAGTATTACCAACAGCGGGAGCAGTTGGTGCGTGTTGGACTTCCTGTCCTATATCCCAAACGCCATAGGCTCGTACACCCACGACCTCTACCAAGCTGAAGCTTTGCAGATTACGGACAAATTCGAGGAAGTGCAGCAACTCATTTACGTGCGTGATACCATGTACACCAGCCTTCAGGCACAAGCCGACATTGCCCGTTCGGGCACGATGGACCCGGCGTTGGTGGAATCGACGATGGAACAGACGGGTGTCGAAGAAGTGACGGAAATGGAGAAAGATGCCAGCCGCCTGTGGTTCACCTCCTTGGTGAGCGGGGCGACCGTCTGTCTGGATAAAATCGTGATGGTAATCGCCTTAATTGTATATAGAATCGGTTGGTGGGCGACCATTTACTGTCAGCAAATATTACTTGGAATGC
>ULUB01007267.1_pt1 | contig 42645 bp, 42 predicted proteins | sample 1958111 | NCBI WGS metagenome assembly ULUB01 (sample SAMEA4835749, study PRJEB28245) | human gut metagenome | biome: gut microbiome; material: fecal sample | place: Denmark | collected 2008
TAATAGACGTTATGCTAAGAATACCTGCTCCAACCATACATACAGTAATCATCCCATTTGGATTCAATCCGGTATATTGCAATGCTGTAATAAAAATAATTCCTAAACAGATAAGTACACCATAAACAGCAAAAAACAATTTATCCATGTACCAAAATTGATGAAACAAAATATTTTTTGTAGACATCATTGGCGTTCTCTGCTTTTCCATTTCCTCAATCATTGCATAATAAGTCTTTTGTTTTCTTATTTCATCAACATGAACTTGCTCATCTGCCTTTGCAAAAAGAGTCTTTATTTCGCTATCTCTCATAATCATTCTCCATTAACTTTTTTAACTGATTTACACCTAATCGAAATCTTGACTTTGTAGTATAAACACTGCACCCCATAATCTTTGCAATATCTTTAAATTTCATTTCTTCATAAATACGCAGAATAATAACTTCCCTCGTATCCTGCGAAAGTTCCTTTAATAAATTTCTCAAATAAACTGCATCCTCCGCTTCGGTCAGCATATCTTTATTATTTGGAATTTGATCAATCTCCTCCCATTCGATGGCTGTTACTTTTTCTTTCTTATCCTGGAAATAATTAAAACATATATTTCTTGCAATAGTCAGGAGATAACCTTTGAGATTATGATGTTTATAGGAAGTTCCATATTTCATAAATTTCAAAAAAGTTTCCTGAGCAATGTCGTAGGCATCATCCTCTGTTTGAACCATATATAGACAAAAGCGATAAATATCTGCATAATATCGTTCAATAATAATACCGACTGCCTCTTTATTTCCGCTATGTACTTTTTGAATCAATTCGCTGTCTTTCATAGCGTTTTCTCCAATCATAAAACGTCTTACATCTTATATAACCACTACAAAGTAAAAAAAGTTCACTATAAAATTATTTTTTAATATTTTTTGCCATTCATTCTCAAATACGCACAATAGCTCGCTTAATTCTACTTCCTGCAATTTATTATATAACTATTTTCCGCACCTGCGTTTACATTATGTTCAAACTGGTTGCCCTTTCAAAGCATTATTACTTTCTGCCTGTTTTTCTCTTATCTTAGCCATTGCAATATATTATTTCCTCTCTCACAATCTCTTCTGCTCTTGCCCGGATATTATTCATCTTCTGCGCCCAAAGCATCTGATTCTCCTCTTTCAACTGCTCTGTCACTCCTTCACGTTCTGCCATCTGCTCCACCAGTACATCAAACTGTAACTCTGCCTGTTCCTGCACCATGAGCAGATGTTCCTTTAGTTTTCCACTTAGAACCATCCCCTGATAAATGCCACTTTTATATTCTTTCAGATAATTTTTCCGCATCAATCCGAACTTTCTCAGTTCTTCTCCCGGCTCCGGATCAGGAATTATGTTCGGTATCAAATAATCTCCACACTTCTCGTAAGTTAAATTCATTGTACGTTCCTCACTTTCTTCAAATTTACATTTCCTGCTGCAATTTTTTCTTCTTATCCAGCATTTCCTGTTGTGTTATCTTTCTCTGTCGATTCTGCTCCGCTACATCCGCTTTTTTCTCTTCCAGTTTTTGCTTGAAGGATTTTGGCGCCAGTGATTTTACAAACTCCACAAACACCTCTCCAAGTCCCCTTGATGCCACAAACTGTTTTAACTTCTCAATCTGGTCAGTAAGGGTTGCTATTTTCTTCTCCAAAGCAAATATTTTCTTTTCATATTTTTCCAGCAAATAATTCCTTGATACTGCCCGGCTGAAAGCATCCATAATCTTATTCCAATCATTTTTCTTTACCTTGACATATTCCTCACCGCCAAACAGATGATTGACCGGAATTGCTGCACTTTTTATCTTCTTGGTTTCTGCATCTACTTCTTTTGAAATGTTCTTTAGGGTAGTTGCTCTCAAATCATGCTTCGCAAGTAATTCCTGATTGCTTTTATCCCTTGCCTCCAGTTCATCTATCTGATTCGCCAACTCCCCGGCTTGTGTAGCAAGTTCCCTGTTATGCATCTCCATTTCCTCTGCCTGTTGTTCCAGTGCTTCCACTTTCTGCATCGCAGCTTTATACTCCGGCAGGGTAAGATTATCTCTCTGTACGCCCAACACCTCGACATCAATCCCTTTTTCCTGACAAAGTTCCGTCAAATAAGCTCGCTCCCTCTGTTGCCATGCAACTGTTTCATTTTCCTTTTTGCTGACCGCCTTTGCAAATCCCATTTGCTGCAATGCCTTAGTCAGACTGTTGCGTGTTTTCATGCCTGTTTTATAGCTATTTGCAACCGGAATATAATCAATGTGCAAGTGTGGCGTTGCTTCATCCAAATGCATAACACAATTAAACAGATACAAATTGGGATTACGTTCCTGAAATGTTTTTGCATATTGCTCCAATATTTCATTGGCTGCTTTTGCCTCCTCAGTAAGCTTTCCATCCGCATCCACCACAGGAGTATCTTCCTTTTTTCCTATCTGAACGATATTCTCGTAGAATGTCTTTTCCTTATTACCGGAATTCTCTATTTCTTTCAGATAATTTTCTTTTCTACGATCCTTTCGCTTTTGTGCTGCATTATAATCCCTAAGTGCCTGCCCAAAACATTTTTCATACGCTTGTTCCAAAGATTCCTGTATATAAATTCGGTTCCAAGCTGTCCTTTCGGGTACCACATTATTACTGATAAACTCTCGGTTATTATGTGTCAGATGTCCCTTTCCCTTTGGAAAAGAAATTGTTTTTGCTCCCAGTCTTTTTACCTTCTTTCTTCTGTTCATGCTCTAAATACTGCTTTATAGGAACCTTCTCGAACATTAGCAGTTAGAGAAGTATCGCCAGCTCCGCTGGCTCTTTTGTTACTTTTGTCAAAAGTAACTCCTTATTAGTTTTGACGCAGGCATCAAAACATAAGTCGCTCTCCGAGGGCTCTGCGAGGCTCTTGCCAGCCTTATGGCTGGCATATCTGCCATAAAATACATGGCAGATTGCTCACTCCGTCAGATAATCCCCTTCCAGCGTTCGCTTCGGCTGACGGTACCGGATATGTCTATTCCGGTACCCAGTCACCCATTGCAAGTGCCATCGTCATCATTGCATTCGACATATCTGTCTCTGGCACTCCTGCTGCTTCTTGTTCCATCTCATCTCTATGATCTCCGGTCTGTGAAGCAGCAGGTATGGCATTTCCATATATACTTTCCATTTCCTCTAGCAGCTCTCTCTTTAGCGTTGATAACTGCATGGAAAGCATCTTCTCCGTTACACACTCTGAAAGGTTTTGTTGCAATGCTTCTTGTTCTATTGCATGGTTTCCATCCAATATCTGAACAAATGCGTCTGAAAGTATTTTCCCGTAAGATCCTTCTTTTCTTGTAATACTCTGCAAATATTCCCATGTTCTACGCTGATTTTCATCATCCATACAGAAGCGCACGTTACTTGAGCGGTATTCCTTCCGCATCTGAATCATCCTCTCATTCTCTGTTTCATCATGGCAAGTGCCTCATAACCTTTTGCATTAGCACATATATCTGTGATTACGGTTACTTCCGGTTTGGCTGTCAAGTCAGAGAAATTTTGTAAAAGACAGCCTCCACCACCAATGATATAAAAGTGTACCAATTCTTCCCGATATCCATGCGCTGTGAGTTTCTTCATAATTTCCGCTGTATAGTTTTCCGCAATCCGCTTGGTCGTCATAGCTACTGCATCTGTCCTGTCCCCGATTCCATTCCTCAAAAGCGGTTCAATGAGCATCTCCGGCACCTCCACACCACTGTGTTTTGATACTTCTTTTTGTATCTTTTCCATACACTGATGTACTCCGAACACTTCTGTGCTTATACTGTTTTCCATAGGTCTGCCATCATGAATTTCCAAAATACTCATAGTACCATTTCCTATATCAACCAACATATTCATGCCCGGCATAGAGCCTTGATTATGAACTGCTGCAAGTCCCTGCGGAAAGATTTCCAAGCCGCATAAATGGACTTTGTATCGTTCCTTGCGAAATGAGAAATCCAGCTCCTTTTCACGCATGAGATAGTTTCTCCATTCCGCAGCCTGCGTCTTTACCCATGCAAGCGGTAATCCCACTGCAAGCACCACATCTGCCTCATGCAATCCTCTGTACTTCATTTCCTCTGCCAGTCCTGCAAGTGTCAGAATATAGAAATCATCCGATTCCGTTTTATTGCCCTGATATACCAGATGGCTCTCACCAATCACGTAATATTTATCCCTATACTTTACATAATTAGTACTGACAATCGGCTCCTCGTCATAACACTCTATCCCAGTCTGAAATACCTGGTGCGCCGTCTTGATATTTCCATAACCATGATCCAGACCTATATAAATTTTTCCTGCTGCTTTGTTGCTTTTCTGATAATTGAATTTCTGCATCTATTTTTCCTCCTGTTGTTTACATTTGTTATTACAATACTCTTTTGCTGTTTTTCCCGTTTACATTGTTTACAACTGCTATACCTTGCGTATTTACTGGATTTTCCGTAAACCATAGTGTTTACTATCTCGCATACACAGGCGGTAAACAGAATTTGTAAACGGGGATCAAAAAACTTATTTTTTATCAAATGGCGTTTCTGCATGTTCCGGCAATTTATGAAATTCTTCTTTATCCGCTATCCTGCGCCATCCTCTTTGTATGCCATATTCCGCAAATCGGTGGGACGATATTTTCTCCCAACCGGAAATACTGTTGTTCATGACATTATTGATTTCCTTTAATTCCCAGTCCTTCGGCGTATCGTATTCATGGTCAAATGCTTCTTTGTATATCATGGTGCTGCATACATAATCCTGTGACAATTCATCCAACCACAATTGGATAATTCCGACTTTCGCATCCTCCGGCATAAACTCTTTCTGCATCTGGCGCAGATAATTTTCCGTATCTTTGGATAATTTCAATTCATGCTGACCGCTTCGATACAGCTCCATTGCCTCCGCCCATGCCTGAATGATATAATTTCTTGCCTCTTTCTCGTCCTCAAGAATATGCTTCTCCACTCTGTCCGGGTGTACCAGTATCGGTGCAAATCTACGATTGCCGGTTCTGTCTAATGGTAAAAAATCCATGCTGTTTGATGTGCCGACAAACACACATTGTCTTGGTCTGTCCTCTGGATGCGTTTCATAAGGAATTTTATAAGTCTCTTTCTGTCTGCTGATAAATGATTTAATATCTTCAATACTCTTGGCATTGACCGTAGCCATCATCTCTGACATTCCGATAATCCAATGCCCCTGCATTTTCCGGTACACATTATCATCATCCATGCGTTTCAGATCATCCGAAAACCATTCATCCTTGATTGCAAGGAACCGAAAAAATGTAGATTTTCCTGCCCCCTGTCCACCCACCAGACACACCATAATTTCATATTTGCATCCCGGTTCATATACTCTATGTATCGCAGCCAGCATAAGAAGCTGCATAATTTCTCTGGTATAGGCATCCTCCTCGGCTCCCAGATATTTGGGAATCAATCTTCCAATTCGATGCTTTCCATCCCATACAAGTTGCTCCAGATACTCCCGAATCGGATGATACCGGTTCTCGCTGGCTGCGATATTCATAGCTTTGTTGATGTTCCTCTCATTTTTTAACCCGTACTGCTTTTCCAGATACCAATGAAGCTGGTACACATCGGTATCCGTCAGACTGGAAGATGTTCTTTCCCATCCAAGATCACCAACAATATCTATTTTTCCGGAAAGTTCATTTTTTCTGATGGCGCCTTTTAACAAAAGATCGCGCTGAAAAACGGTCATACAATTATCAATGCTCTGGCAGATATTCCCTTTATTATTTCTTACAAGGTCAGCCTGAATACCCTCTGCACTGCTCATTTCCTCCTCAAGCACTTTCCCGACATCGTCCCATGATACATCTGCTCCATTTTCTGACATTTCCTGCAACCTGCTCCACCTCTTTTCTGCCTTGCATAAATAGTTCTTTTTTCTCCTGCTCTCTTCCCATGCAGAGAATATCCAGCCAATAATTGATGATTGGTTCTGCATGAAGCATCATTGCATAATCCTCAGAAAACATTACATCCGGTGGCTTGCCATAAAGAACCTGTCCACTATCTTCAATCTGTACCAACGCATCTTTTAACAGTTCTATTGTTTCCTCACACCATCTGTAAAATTTTTTCTTAATCTGAATAATGCGCATGCGCTCCTCTTTTTCCCTGCGAAGCCTTTGCCTTTCTTCTCTGCTCATAGCTTCTGTCTGAACATGTAATCCAAAATCCTCAATCAATTTCTTTGCGGCATCGTATTGGGATAATCCATACATTCTTGCTGTGTAATCAATCACATCTCCACCCACACCACAAGCAAAGCAATGATAATTTTTATCCACCTTCATGCTTGGATGTCTGTCATCGTGGAATGGACAGCAGGCAACACCATTTTTGCGGATACGAAGTCCATAACTTTCCGCTACCTGTCTTGTGGTTAGCTGCTCTTTTACTTCTGAAAATATATTCAAATCACAAATTTCTCCTTTCCTGCGGAGAAAGCCTTTGCTATAATAAATTTGTTGTGGATAGAAAGGCTTTATCCTTTTTATTCTTTCATGTCCCTGTTACCAGCAGGGGCATTTTTCTGTAATGCAATCAGTTCTTTTAGCAAAGCCAGCAAAAGCTGCTCATTCTCTGAATTTCCATTGTGCAATTCCTCACATATCCGCTCTAACACCTTTGATAATCGAAATGACATATAATTGCCTGACACTACCTTAATTTCCTGCTCTAACACTGACTTTCGATAATATTCACCTTTCGGCACTCCCGATAATATAATTTTTGCCTCAACTTCTGATTTTTCTTCATCACTCAGCCAGAATGCGATTGTGTTATGCCGAAATCTATCCTCCCGTTTACACGCCATCTTCCTCACCTCGATCCACTTTTCCGAGACGGTCTGCAATTTTCTCCTGCGCATCCCTTGACTGATGACAATAGGTTTCAATCGTTGTTGTCACCTTTCCATGTCCCAGCCTCTTGGCAATCTCAATCGGACTGAACCCCATCTGCACCAACATACTTGCATGACTGTGTCTGGTACAATGTACTGTAATTTTCTTAACTCCCGACAGCTTAATGCCACGCTCCATCTCATGCTCAAAGAAGCTTTTTGTTCTTCCAGCAAACAATCTGGTTCCCGGTTTTAGTCGATACAATGTGCTGATATATTCCCGAATCTCGTCCTGCAATTCCTTATGAATAGTTATCACTCGCACCGAGCTTTCTGTCTTTGGAGCTGTAATCAGATCTTCTCCATCAAGCCCTGTAAGCGATTCATCTACACGGATAGTTCCATCCTCAAAATTTACATCTTTCACCTGCAGAGCAAGTAATTCTCCAATACGCATACCTGTCCAAAACAATATCTGAAATGCCATCCAAGAATCTCGTTTATCCATAATTGCATCCGAAAATTTCTGAAATTCTTCCAGCGTCCAATAAGGGCGTTCATCCGCTTTGCTTTTTCCCATACTGCCTGCCTTGTGGCATGGATTGGAGCGTAATTCATAGAATCGCACCGCATAATTTAGAATAGAACTAAGCTGATTATTTATCGTTTTCAGGTAAGTCGGCTTAAATCCTTTATCAATCATTTCTCCCTGCCACTTTCGTATCATAGGAGCTGTGATTGCATTGATAGGCGTATTTCCAAAATACGGAAGAACCTTATCTTTCATCACATATTCTTTCTGCTTCATAGTGGTTTTCCGCAGTCGTTTCTCCATATCTGCCTTATATATCTCCCAGAAATCATTCAATGTCATGGTCGGATCAGAAGTTTGCTGCAATATGAAATGCGTATACCATTCCTCAGCTTCTTTCTTTGTCTTAAATCCCCGCTTCTGGGATTTTTTCTTGGTTCCCGTCCAGTCTGTCCACCGGTACTGGATATGCCACGTTCCATTTGGATCTCGTTTTGCACTGCAGCTCATGCACTCACCTCCTTGGCTCCGCCATACCATTTCTCACGAAAATACTCCACCGGAATTTTACCTGCGATTGTAAGGAAGCCTTTTCCAGCAAGTTCCTTATTCATTTCTCGCAAAATCTTGTAGGATTTTCCCATGCTAACACCGAGCATCTTTGCAATGTCTTCTGCACTGTAGTAAATTTTTTCGTTCATAGTGTTCTTTCCTTCCTTTGTTTCTGCATAGTATCATTTTGTTTCGTGTCAATATCTTTTTTCTTTTATTTTTTTATCTTGTGTGGTATGCTATATATGATGCTGAAACATCCATAGCTTTAAAGCAGGAGGAAATCACAATGACAGTTGGTGAAAATATAAGGCGCATCCGACAAGAACGACATCTCACTCAAAAACAGTTAGGAGAAATGGTCGGTGCAAGCGAAGCCTACATTCGTGCATACGAAAGCGGCAGAAGAAACCCCAAACCATCTTCCCTTGAAAAAATAGCAGAGGCACTTGCGGTCAACCCTGAAGTCCTTGCAAATTCAGACTTTGATGGTATAAAAGCTATACACCGACTTTTTCAGATATTCCGCCAGTATGACGGTTCATTATTTGAATATCAGGATAAAGACGGAAATGATATGGTAGGCATCAGCTTTGGAACATTATCGCTGATGCGATCATGGTTAGAACGCTATGAAAAATATATGGATGAAGTCGAGAAATGTAATGAAATCAAAGATGTGAAAAAACGTGGCGAAGCTCTGTTGAAAGCGGAAGCTGACTTCAATCTTTGGATGGATATTTATCCGGAATCGGAGGCATGGCAGGAACGACTTAGGATTCAGAAGACACATGATGAGGTTATGGATAAGATGGGATTGAATCATAATGGGTAAAATATGTATGCTTGACTCACCCTTAATATTCATAAAGAAAGGATTATGACAATGACCGAAGACCAATTTTTAAAAACGATGATTGAAACCATTAAATATGATGATTACGAAAAAAAGGAAGAGATGCTAACTATTCTGCGTAATTCCGTTATATACTTTGATAAAACAAGTTCCTTTGCCACAAGATCTTGGCAATGCTGGGAGAATATCGATCTTAGAGTTCCTATTCCCCTTTTAAAAGAAGCAAGGAATTTGCAAAAAAACTTACAAGATATTGCATCTATGGTATATATCGAAACAGATGATTATGATTTTAATCAATTAAATATAAAACCTAAACCTATTGATTTAGATATCGATAATTATAAGGAACATGACGCATTTTTTTCAGAGATTAAAGACACCATTATACAAGGAATCCGCAATGCAAAATATTTGATTTGGTGTGCAGTTGCTTGGATTACTGACGATGATATTTACAATGAATTACTCCAAAAAAGGAACAATGGTATTCAAATACGAATTCTTACTTCCGATGAACCTTCTAACAGTCGATTACTAAAAAACTTATGTGATAATTTTGAAGTAGTAAAAATTCCTCAATGGGGTGAAAACTCCCGGAACAGGATGCATGATAAATTCTGTATTATTGATCTTGAATATGTTATGCATGGCTCATACAATTGGAGTAGAAATGCAATGAGTAACAATGAAACATTAGCTACTGCACTGGATAAAGATTTTGTCAAAAAATTTGCAGATGAATTTATGTTTTTATATAATGCGCACAAACATGATTAAAAGGAGGATACACATATGGATACTATATACACTACTGAATTAGTCGCTTTAGGAGCATCTCTTGCAGAATTAGCAGTAAAGGGAACTGCCACCGCAGTCTCAACAAAAATCAAAGCTATCAGAGATGAAAAGAATACTGATAAAGTTCGTAATACTTATGACGAAATTGTGAGCGAACTACTTTTGGAACGTGACGAAGCAATACGTATTGCACAGTCTTACAAGTCAGAACTTGAAAAAGTTGTTATTAGTGACGAAGATATTCAACACTTACATAATACCGTTTCAAATATACTTGAAATTATTAAATCAATACAAATCGCAAATGCCCTTCCAAAGGGAGAAGATGAAATTGCGAAGGTCAAATCTCAAGTTGAAAGTTATGAACAAATCAAAGAATTAATTAGTGTTGACACACTAAAAACAATGCAATTATTAGGTTTTAACTATAAAGCAGCAATCGGAGAGCCTTTAACAGAAATATGTGCAAATGCGATTTCAAAATTAGGCAATAAAACTACTGTATCTAAACGTAAATAAATATTTTGTACCCAAATCGTACCCAACGCCATCTAAAAAATCCCTACAAAGCCCATAAATACAAGCTTTGTAGAGATTTACTTTTTTATTCAAACTCGGACATATGTTCGTTTTTACTAAACATTTCTGTTTAAGTTCCAAACATTTTCCGATGCTTTCTAGGAAAAATTATATCTATTTTTTCGTCTTACAGACTTTTTGTTGCCAGATTGTTGCCACTTGCTAACTTCGGTGGTTTTCGCTTCTTCACTGGAAATTATTCATTCGAAATAATAGTAATGTTCATAAAATTCCCCACAAGGTAACATATCTGACAAATCTATCAGTGATTCTATCACTTCTTATTTCTTATTCTTTTTATTGAAAATCTCAATAAATTATTTCTACTTTTAATTATACAGATACTTTGGGATTGTGCAAGTGAAAATTTCTTCTCATAAAATAAATCTAGCTCCAAAAGCAGTAGTCTACTATTTATCACATAATCACAAAAGGGAAGAAAACAAACCATTTCTCGATTTGCATCTTCCCTTTACTCTTTGTCTATAAGTTTTACCTACATACATTTCTTTTGTAACTGCTCAGCCACATACGCTACATCAAATCAAACTGCACCATCAATGCACGATTTACCTTTTCTATTACCTCTGGATTACTAATATATCCAATCTTGCTTACTACCAATCTACGATCTACCGGAACTGTCTGTTCCACCATAATCATAGAAGGCTTCATTTCATACCCTTTTACATCCTTTGCCGTAACTTTCACATGCACTGGATTTGTTTTCTTGTCTTCATACTGTGTGGTGCATGGGCAAACACTAAGAATGTTACTTTTTGGATTACTAACCACCAAGCAAGGTCTTACTCCAGACTGTCTTGAATTCTTTTTTGAATGTTGCCCCAAGTCAACATAAATGATATTTCCACGAACTATTTTCATCTTTCTTTTCATCCTTTCTCTTTTATGCTACTACCGGATAACTCTGTATCATGTTTTCAAACACGCCTGTCAAATACGCTCTCTGTTCACTTGGCATTGCTGCTAACTGTTCATCAATAGAAGTCTCTTTTTCCTTATTGGCTGGGATACACAAGATACAATTCGCATCCACATCTAAAACATCTACCAAAGAAAACAACAATTCCAGCGACATTCGTCTGCTGCCACCTTCCACCTGCTTCAAATGCGATTCTGACTTGCCCACTTCCTCGCTTAAATCTTCCAAGGACATCCCCTTTTCCATTCGTAAATCTTTGATTACTTGTCCAACCTGCAACCCATCATAATCTATTCTTTTATCTCTAAACATTTTCTCTACCTCCATCATTATTCTCCATAACATGCTCTTATCATGTTAACGGCTTCTGTTTCCGTTTCAAAATTTCCGACCAAATTGTCGTAACTGTCATATACGGCTGTACCGCTGTCGTGGATTACATAGTAAAAGCCTAACAGTTCTATCTCCCTGGTTGCTGACGAACAGCTACAACACATCAACCATGCTTTATTCCAGTCCATTCACATCCTCCAAACCAGTAACATAGGATACTGCCTGATCTATCTCATGAATTAGCTTCTTACTATTTATACTGCCAATTTTATATACTACCTGTCTACGATCTATCGGTCTGGTTTGTTCCAACATACACATTCCGGAACCACGAAGATTATTACAATACTTCTTGCTAATAAGCACATGGTACTTCTTATGCAATCCTTTTCTGCTCTTTGTCATTGGAGCAACCTGCATGATTGGAGAATGTTCATTGTAGTCAGTTCGGCTCAATACAATCGCCGGTCTACGTTTTCGTAGAAGGCAATCTCCTTTAATGTCTCCAAAATCCACTACCACAACATCCATACGATTGTAATACGGTGCTTTCAGGGCTTCCTCCGAACTGCTATTTTCTATTTCCGTCATCTCTTTTCTATTGTCCTCTTGCCATTTTTCACTCACCACTTCCTCATTCCTTTCTGTTGAAAATGTTTCCTATACAAAAAACTATGTTTGAAATAATCCGGTACCGTTCTTTTCATTCAACATCTACAGTATAATGGGAAATTGCTATTAAATTAAGGAACCAACAGGACAAGGGACACGTACCAGTTGTTCAAGTTTTGAGGACAAAAAAAGAAGAGTATTCCACTCTTCCTTAGATTGTAGATATTAAAGATTTCTATACAACCGCTTTCTTGTAAACATTGCTGTTGTTCTCTTTCCTTCAATTTGCTTGACAATACAATGCAGATGTTCTAAATGTATTTGAACATTTGCGCCTTACACTTATAATGGCTTGTTTAATAAAAAAACCTGCGAAGTTGAAGCAACCCCGCATAGTTTTAGTTGAAAACTTTTATTCGTTTTGAGTATTATGACCACAATGTGGGCATATCGGAATAAGTTTTTCAGATTTCTTATCAATAACAGCTTCTGTGATGTTTTTAAAAGCCAGTCTATTTTCCTCATACAACATATTGAATCCAATTGAATCAACACGCTTTGTTACGGCAAGCTTTGATAATGGATATCTGGAAAATGTATATTTTCCCTTACATTTTGGGCACTTAGTTTCAATCAATTCAAACTGACAATATGTATTTCTGCATTCATATGCGTTTCCATTTTGATATAATTTTTGACCACAAATTGGACAAATATCTCTCGTATCATCAAGAGCTACCATATGTCGCAAAAAAATTTTTGTGTATCGTCTATAAGAATTTATATCACTAAGACTAATAGGAATAACACCTATTTTGCTTTTCTCCAATCCTTTATCTTCGTTTGCATCTCCATAATTCAGTAATTGCTGTAATACACTTGCATCATCGACACCAGTAACTTCATTTGGTCGCGATATGGTCAGAACAAAGCACTCATCATAACATTCTAACTGAATTTCGCTCTGAACAATTTTCAGAGTTTCCTTTATCTTCTCTACATTACCTGGCAAACAATACTTCCAAGGAACAAATAAAATCTTATGAGTTGTCGTCGAAAAATTGAAACACTCAGCATACATTCTTTGCTTCATTTCACTAGCATTTGTCTTCTGCCTATTTTTAGGCCAACATACTCTTGCCGCAGATACTAATGTTTCTTGTTCTTTATCATCTAATGCATGATCAACTGTCAAGATGCCATTCTTAAAATAGACTCCGGAAAGAACATTATTAAAGGCACTATCTGCAATTTCAAATTGCCGCAAATCAACTTGAATTTCGTTATACTTAGACATTTCAAGAACAAACCCTGCGTCTTCTTCATAGACTTTTGCCTTCCAATTTCCAAATCTATAAACTGAATCCGCCAACTTTCCTTTGTACAGAACATCCTGCTTCTCGTCTTCTGCTTGGAAATTGTAATATCTCAAAGCAAAGAGTAAAAGAACTCTGCAGAAAGTATCATATTCATCTTCAATTGGTTTCGCTATTTCCTCAATACTAACTTTGTTTGCTCCATCCAATAGATTCCAAAGCTTATATACATACTTATAATATTTATCCTTCATAAATATGTTGGTTTGCTTTAGCTTTCCTCGTATCGGTGCACTTCGCCTCAAAGCTCTATATAACTGCGTTGATTTGCATTCTCTAAGCAAATCTAAAATCTCGCTCAATTTCTCGGTTTGCTCTGCTAAGATTTCCTGTTGAATATAAAGCTCCTCATCATCTAAACCTTTTAACAAAGCATCCTTCGCCTTGAAATAACTCTTCTGTTCAGAGCTTACAGAATGCGAATCCTCCATATTTATCTGCAACTGACAATCCATTGTTTCAAGCCGCAATCGTGTTACAGTTCTCATGAATTCATCCACTAATGTCTTGGCAGCCTTATTCTCATAAATTGCCAAATCTTCTTCTAGAACCCTTGCTAATAATCTTTCCGGAATTAATCCATTAGCTTTGATACCTTTCCAATGTTCACTATGCGAAGCAAGATATCTAATTGATTCCTGTCCGGTTCTAGAAGCAACTGCTGCCGGTCTTATTTCATTCACCTGTTTTAAATGCTGTTTTGGCTTATAGAATATATGCGGTATCCTTTGCGTATAGTCTAAAGCTTTATCAATATCAAACTCACGACTAGTAATATTCTCGTAAGATCGGCTAAATGTACATAACGAAATATGCAGTTCTTCTGAATCTTCATCTTCAATTGCAGAAAACAATATTTCCTGGTCCATGCCATCATCAATAGAATTATTCTCCACAGTTCTGCCAAAAGAATTATAGTCTAAAAGTAATGTTGGCGACCATGCAGAACACAATACACAAATATTGTATTTTGTTTCATCTGCCTCTATCTCTAATGACTTTTCCTGAATTTCGACACTTAACTTCCCGTTCTCAACCTTAATTGCGTCACCATTCACATAAGCGAATGATGATGCAATCCCTGTTATCAGTATGGTTCCAGAGAAAGGAAGAACATATGCAGTAGCATCATCAGAAATTTTCTGTTTTTGATTCCTATCATTTACATATGTTACAATCATATTATTCCTCCCCACGGAGTTTCCAATCCATAAACTCTTTTGCAAGTTTCATTCCATTTTGTTCAAACTTCTTACGTAACTTATCTCCTGCATCCTTGTTTGCATCTCGATTCATTTCGACATACTCTAGTTTTCTTAAAACTTTATATGTAAGCTGGTAATCAAGTGCTTCGATAATAAGCTGTTCATCAGAAAGATCTAACCCTTGTCCTGCTGCAACATATACTGGAACAAAAGTATTAATCTGATCTAAAATTCGGTTACCATATGAAATCTTGAAATTAGCCTGTAATATCTGCTCTATTTCTGCCAGTAAAGCATTTGACTCAGCATCAAACTCGAAATCTGCTGCTGCCTTTTTAAACAATTTCTCCAATACTCCATACGGGAGATATATTTTTTCTACTTCATCAAGCTTTGTTCCTTTTGCACGCTTATTGAACTCCAATACCTGTGCTCTATCATATACCTTATCTGTAATTTCAAAAGTTGACTCATCTCTGTTAGCTGTACCAACAAACCATACATTAGATGGTATTCTAACTGTATTACCATCTAATAAATTCTGTGGTCCACCTACTAAATATCTGGTATTTGTAGCATTCTTAAATTTCTTTCCAGACAAATACGAAATCAGACGCAGCTTATCGTTTGAAGAAACTTTTGTCTCCTCATCCTCACTTAAGGACATATCTGGGTATAACTTTTCAATTATCTCCCTTAACTCGCTTGCTTCTCTGCCCTTTTCTTTTTCAAGCACATCTTTAACTTCCTGTGTAATTTCTGTTGGTAACTGTCTTAAGTCTGTATCAACCAGCTTTATCTTCCAATTTGTTGTCTTATCTTCCAAAACGGATAAGAAGTCCGCAAAGTAGTACTCCACACGAGACAGGTTCATCTCATCGAGGACAATAATATAAATAGTATCTTTATATCGATCACTACCAGCTCTGTACAAATCACATGTAAATTCTTTTGCCGTAAATTTCTTGCTGAAATCATTATAATATCCTAACAATTCATTTCTATCTCTCCAAGAAGATTCTACCGCTACGACATTGATTTCTCCTAAAATTGCTTCTGCAAAAATTTTAGGCAAGCTAGTTTTTCCTGTTCCTGACATACCTTGTAAGATAGCAAGGTGCGAAGATGCCATACCTGCCAAATACGCTCTTAAATCTCTGTCTGAATAGAATAATGGTTTTGCTCTACTAGCTGCGTAGGTTTTTACATGAGTAATTAACTTTGGTAAATTGATTGATCGCATGTCCACCTTTACATCTAATCTCTCTTGTACACGATTATATTCTTCTCCAGAAATTTCTGTTTGCTGAATATCAATTGCTGTTAACGCCGGACAAATTTCGCCAACACTGCTCTCTAGCATCTTCTTTGTATTATCAAGTTCTGCTCTGAGATGATCGTTTAAAGTTCTTAATAAATCTAATTGTGAACGAAGCTGCTCATACTCTAACTGTCCATTCTGTAATCTTCCAAGTTCAGCTTTGCTTTCAGCGATTTCTCGGTCCTGATTCTGGATTCGAACTAAATAATCTTTTTCAGCATCTAGTGCACGTTTCATTTCGAGAAGTTCATAATCAGAATATTTGTTACACTTATTCTCTAATTCTTCGATTTTCTCTAGAAGTCTCTCATTCTCTTCCTGGAGTTCTTCCGGAGAAACCCCTTCCATCTTAATTTGCTTTAATTTGATTTTATTCAGTTCAAGCTGCACACGCTCATACTCATCACGCACCGCATCCAATTGTTCACGAGTAACGCCCAACTGTCTTTGTAATGATTCTACCATATCAGGATTTGCTGCATCATATACCTCTGCCTGTTTAGCTACTCGTTTTTCCTTAGATGCAAGCTGTGCCTCACGTGCTTCTAACTCAAACTGCTTTGTCTCAATGTCATCTAGCTGATCTTCAATATCAGATTTTTTCTGATCGATTTCTTTCAATACTTCCTGATTTGTCGTCTGAGCATCTTCTTTCGCCTGTTCAATAATTCTTTCCGCCTCTTTTTCAGCTTTTTCAATGATTCCTTCAGCCTTTTTATCAGCATCAGATATTTTATCTGAAATCTTGGAAAGCTCTCCTTCAAGTCCGCTAACGCTTTTCTCCAACTCTCCCTTTGTTTTCTCTAAATCAGAAACATCCTTCTTTAGAGTTTTATACTTTTCATCCAGCGATTTAGCATACTCCTGCTCGAAGGATTCTTTTGATTTTTCTAATTGTTCTTCTTGTTCTTTACGCTTATTCTCTATTTCTGTCTCTAACTCTGCTTCCAAAAGTTTTCTGTATTCAGCAAGATCCAATTCACCATCTTTTGATACTTTTTTTGCTTTTTCCAGAAGAGCTGCATCCTCATCGCTTATTGATACAGTAGATGTTTTCGCAGCAGTAGAAGTACTTGCATTTCTTCCATTGTTTTTTCCTCGGTTCTTTTTACTAGCCATTGGGTAACCCCTCCTAATCCATGTAATTTACAAGCATAACTGTTACCTTCTTAAAGTAATCTTGATATACTCTATAATCTTCTTGTGGAATCTCTAATGGTTTTGTTCCATCATTATGCGCACCATATTTGTTTCTTTTTTCATTAATGAAATCCAACATTTTTATAATATCTATGCCCTCTGTTAATAGTAACTTTCTAAATTTTGATTGCTCATTAAAATATGCCTCTGCGATAAGATAGTAATATTTCTCAAGCACAGTTTTACCAGCATACTTTCTAAAAGAATTAAATATGGATATTTTCTGTGCAATTACATCTGTTTTGTATCCAATAGCATTTATCTCTTTAAACTTAGCTGCGCATTCTTCAATTCCAAAGTTATCAAGCATTGATTCAATATCTTCTTGTCTACGAATAGCCGTTTCATACTGCCTTACTATATTGGCTTTATCTGTATTTGCCACATAGTTGTTTAAGATTAATTCAATTGCCTTTGCACTTTCAGTAATAACGGTATGTCTTTTAACCTGATGCTTTTCTTCGCACAAAATATTTAAGTTGAATACCTCTCTATACTTTTCGAGCAAAGCCTCTGCTGCCGATGAATTTCTCATATTAGGGAAATTCACCTTAATATATTGCTCAAAATTACTACTTTGCATTTCCGGATAATCGGCATAAAACTTAGTTGTTATATTCTCACAGAAATAATCTAATCCAAGTTCTTCAAATTCAGGATCATATATGAGCTCATTATTTTCTCTCATTCTTCTAAAGCTCTCTGAATACCAAGAAGTAAAGTTAACTGGGAAAGGAGATTCAACAATGAACTTTTCCGGTTCTGCCTTTTTAACAGTAAATCGAGTTTTGATATATACTCTTCTTCTTTCTGTGTCTAATATTTTTATTCTTGCTTTGTCCAAATCCCTTATTTCTTCTGCTTGAGCCAGAGTCTCCGGTTCACTAAAGTCTCTTTCTACTAAACTTTCTTCATAAAACTCTATCTCACGCTTTGAGGAATCTCTTCTTTGATCTTGTGACGTCTTATTAATCTTACCAAATCTATGATAAGCTCGATTGACTTTATCAATCAAATCAAGATCCTTCTTTCCTTTACCTTCTATGCCATCAATCTCATTATCATAGGACAATGTATATATCTCTTCTCCTCTGACAGCCCATGGTAATTTACCTGGATAGAAATAAGGAAGAACTTCTCCATCCATCAAACTAATGAACATATTTCCAAAAACTTTTTCTGTAGTAAACTCACCTACTTCTTTATCCTGCAAATATGCTTTTCCCATGTCAGTTACTTTCTTTTCAAAATAATATTTCTTTGCCTCTAAACTCGAAAGAATCATTTTAACAACTTCTTCACTTACCATTAAAAGACTTGCTATCTTACGATATGACATTTCAGGTACAGTTAATAATTCTAAAACGGTTTCAGCTAATGCATCTAGTTCTCCATCAGTTGCCTTGTTTGCATAACACTCTATAACTTCAACTGGCCATGCAATATCATAAGTGATTTCTGTATCAGCATCAGCTCTTTCAAATCTACGAAAAGAAAGGATTTTAGTATCATTCAGCTTGCTCATAATGTCCTTCTCCTTTCTCACATTCCTGAATTAAATTTCCTAATATAGGTACACATTCAACAGTATCTCTGTCTCCCACTACTACAAGTAACTGTTTTGCTCTTGTTAATGAAACACATAATCTGCTCTTATCTTGCAAATGTCCTATACGCTGTCTCTGGTTCTCGATATCAATTGTGTTTGCTCTTACGCATGACAGAAACACCACATCAAACTCTTTTCCTTGGAATGCATCTACAGTTCCTACTTCAACCTGTAACTGTTGCGTATCAGTTAATCTTTCTTTGATTTTCTTTTCCAAGTACTCTGTTTGCTTTTTATAGAAGGAAATGACACCAATTGATTTTGATGGATCGATTTTTAACACATTCTTAATCTGCTCAATTATTAAATCTACTTCTAATGGTCTTATCTTACTTCTCTTTCCCTCTTCCAATCCAAAGCGATTCTTGTCAGCATCTATCCAAACTAATGGTTTATCTTCAAATAAGCCAAGGTTTGCTTGTTTGATACTATCATCGACATCTGATGAATCCAAGACAAAACCTTCTTTGCTATATATTTCTCTATTTACAAATTCACCAATTACCGAATTCATTCTGAACTGTTTTGTAAGCTGAGCTGTTCTTCTTAATTTGTACGATGGATCAGAAAATGCTTCATACATTCTCTGGAACAAACTCTTCTTTAAGACATCTAAACTCTCAAGCTTCTCATCATTTTCAAACTGCTTAGTCACATCAGGATCCAACATATGAGGAAGCTGTAAAAAATCTCCAACCAGAATTACTTTCTCTGCCATAGACATTGGAATTAACAAATCCAATGGATTAGCACGTGCTGCCTCATCAACAATTACTAAATTATATATATGTGAAGAAGCAAATCTTCCAACTTCCATTGCCTGCTGACATGTTGCTGCAGTGATATTTGAGTAACGATCTACGATTGTCTGGATTTCATGCTCATCTTGAAGCATTTCAAGATATTTCTGCATGATATAAGCTGTCGCTTCATCTCTATTTTCCAATCGTAGCAATCTTTCTCTATTTAGTTCTTCATCCATTCTCTTTAAGCACTGCTCAATGGATGTAAGATTATCAATAGATGTGGCTACTACTTCCTGTTTTTTATACTTACCTTTTAGTTCTTCAACTACCTCTACATATTTTTTGAATGCAACTTCATCTTTTCCTTTTGTATTAATAACGTCATCAATAAAATCAGTCCCTTCAGGGTAATCAATACTCCCATTAAATATTGCAACTTTCAATCGAATAATCTGTTTCTTTCCGCCATCTTCAACATATCCCTTTATAGAGAGAATCTGTGCATTTAATATAGAAATAATCTCATCATTTTCTTCCTCTACCCATTCTTGAGTTGCTTGCTGAGATGGAGCTTTATATGATGTTCTGCTTAACAGTTCCATTATGTCTGCAATCAATTCCGGTGAGAGCTTCAATCTGTTGTCTTCAAGTTCATCCTTTAGGAGCTGTATACCTGCAGCTGCATCTTTACCTTTATTCTCCCAAGCATAAACTCGGTCTCTTAAGGATTCTTTTGAATAATCGATACCTTCTGTTAATTCTTCAATCTTCTCTGACAGTTTTGCTGTAACAGTATTTCTCCACTCCCTGATATTCAGTGTCTGTTTATCAGCTTCATCTCTCTTTCCACCTTTTCGGTCAGAAGGTATTCCGTTTCCCTCTACACCAACAATGACATTTTCAACGGCCTCATGCTGAAAACTTGAAACGAGAATTCTAGGAATCTGATTATCATTATGCTTCTTAAAATATTCCTCAAATCTAGCAATTATAGCCTTTATTACAGTTGTTTTTCCTGTTCCAGGAGGTCCCAAAATCAACGCAATATCAGGAGTATTCAATGCTACTTCAATGGCTTTTCTTTGAGCGTCATTAAACACCTTGTCAGGGAACTTTCGTAATAACATATTGGTTATAGGTTGCTCATGGATGCTTGTCTTATCTACACTTACACCCTTATCAATAATCATCGCTAAATTACTAATTGGGCACTCTCTTGCAAGAATTGTATTTCTTGCATTTTCGCGTCTCATCAAACGAACGGAATCGCCTGCGATTGAATAGTAAAGGAATCCTTGATTTGGCAATTTCTTTTTTTCACTTCCCGTTCTATCATAAATAACGCATATATCATCATCGATTTCAACAAATGTTCCTACATGAATAGGTTTAATGTCTCGAATCTGCTCAGAATTATCAAATCGATCTAGGTTCTTGATTTCTTCATTATCTGTACAATCTATCTGTGCATCATCTGGAAATGGTTCCTCGAATGAACTCTTAAGATGAAATCTATACTCAAAACAATCTGTCAGCACGCACTCATAGCTGGTATATTCCATCACACCATTTTCAGTAGCTTGTTTCAATACAAATAGACGCTCTAAATCGTTATATGCATCCCAAATATCAAAATATGCTCCTCCGCTGACAATCTTCGTCATTCGTTCAGTCACTTCTCTTGAAATGGATGCGCCCTTTGTTGCATTCACAAAAGATACATGACCTCGCATGATAAATAGGTTATCAAAATCTGCTCGACTTCTATCATATCTAACAAGATTTGTTGCCACATACACATTATCAACCTGAGATACATGCAAAGCTCTGTCTTTGGAAACAATTGTAAAGTTTGCCCCCTTACGTCCATACCCTTTTACAAAAAGCATATCATTATACTTAAAAGCATTATTAAGGTATTCAATTGGATCCTGACGATCCTTTACTCGCATCTTTCCAGTTACTTCTTCTCCGACCTCAATTTCGATTCCCTGCATAGCATTAAAGTTAATCGTATCCTGAAAGACCTTTACTTCAACAATCAAATTCTGGTCATCTGCATCAATTACCCTAACAATTGTCGCTGGAGAATTTCCACTTAAGTAAATGTTATCCAAAGTTCTTCTATTAGATTGATTCACTACAATTGAAGAAGTTTCTGAGTCTTTTTTTGCTTCGTATGTAGCACTCATATAATTATATACAAGGTCAATTACATCACCTGCTACAACACCTATATCTCTAAGGATCTTGATTTCGCATTTATTATTTCCACCCCATATAATATCTTCTGCTTGCATTGTCTCCTCCTATAAGAAAATGGCATATCTAAATACCAAACCTTTATATTTATCATCTATCTCAGAATTTGGATCAGCCATAATATCAATATCTATATCACTGAAGAAAATTCGGTCTTTGTATCCTATTTCAACTGCCCCTAAATCCTTTGTAATAGGGACTCTAATCTTTTGTCCATTTTTAAGCAAATACAAAACGCTATTTTTGCTGTTTACCAAGTAGAACTTTCCATCCTTTGCTTTATTAATAGCAAAATATTGGTCTACTGGTCTTGAAAACTTATCACGTTTTACATACAGATTTGAAATGTAATTATTAGTAATCGCATTTTTTTCTTCTCTTAATACAAATGACTCGACCGGCTGTTCTTCCATGACAACTCTCTTTCTAGTCTTTGTATCAAGTACATAATATCGGTCTTTAAACTGCAAGAAAAAAGGTCTTGGGTTTTCCTCATCACACCATGGACAGAAATATTTCCTGTTTTTGTCAGGACTTGCAAAATGCCAGTGTCCACATTCTGGACATTTCATCACTTTATTTGATGCCTCTAAACAAGCAAGCGCAAATTCTCTTGCTGTAGCTCTAGCAACACGCTTCTCTTTTCCTTTAATAAATGTCTTATGAAACAGATTTGCTAATTTTGTTGTAAATACTACTTCTGCTGGTAACATCTGTGTCGAGATATTAGGAGAATCTTCTTCATCAACATAAGGATATAATCCTCTATATGCCTGTTCTTGTTGTTCTGGGGTTCCATCCTCAACCATATCTCCAACATAAGGATGTCCACATCTTAGCAATTCGAAAAGAATTACCGCTAAAGAATAGTCATCTGTAAAAATATCCGGTTGCATCTGCTTATTCATAATTTCAGGAGCCATGTATCTTGAAGTTCCAAGAATATTTCCAGAATCTCCTCCTGGAATATAAATATTGTCGATATCAATCATACAGATAGATGCAACTTTAGGATCCTTATTAACAAGTATATTATTTCCAGAAATATCACAATAAGCTCTGTTTGACTCATGAAGAAGAGCAAACTGCATTGCAATCTTATATCCAAGGAATAGTCTTCTTCTTAATCCACCTGTTTCTTCATTATACCACTCTGACAAGCTCATCTCTCTTGAAGGGACCAACAACTTATTTAGAGAAACATGATCCACAACCTTTTCCATTGCATAACCGATATATGGTTTAACAAAAATATCCAATGGTTTTATAAACTGATCTGGATAACTCTGTTTTGCAAGCCACTCCAACTTATTTAATCTATTTCTATTCTGAAATTCGTTTCCTCTTTTATAAAGCTTAATAATAAACTTTCCTGTTGATTCTTCATACACAACGCCTTGGGCGCCTTGCTTATCCACCTTCTCGGTTAAAAGATACTTCTGACCAGATGTCGATGTAATAATCATACCTTCTAGGTCTTTCACGCTTCTCCCTCCAATACTAATAATCCGATTGTTTTGTCATCATCATTTTTTTCTCTCAAATGATTCATCCACAATTCAATCTCTATATCTCTTTCTTTTCCATCTTTTTCTTTTACTAATGTAACTAGATATCTTTGAAATGCATCAATAGCTTCCAAATCAAGTTCTTTGCCAATTCCATCTGTCATTGCAATTGCAATAAGATTCTTAACATTTTTCTCCGTTCTCACCTTGAATGAACTTTTTAAAACGACCTCTGCTAACGCATATGTCTCGACTGTATAGAACTCATCCATATCTGTCACCAAAATCTGTTCATCTCCAAGACTCGAAACTATTAATCCATCACCAATCTGTCCTATTACAACATCACCATTACACCAAACAACGAAATTTAATGTTGTTCCGTAATCATTCCATGAACCATCAAAATGATTTTTCCAATCGCGAACAACAAATCGTCTTATTTCATCACTATCATCTGTTCTCAGTTCGGACTTTGAAAGTTTTAATGCCAATCGCTTTACTGCATCAATAGCAGCCTCGGAACCTTTTTTTGCCCATTTACAAGAGCTGACTCCATCTGCAACAGCTAAACAATATGTATCATTACAGACTTTTCCAACAAAAACTGAGTCTTGATTTTCCAGCTTCAGTTCTTGATGCCGTTTTCCTATTTCGCTATATGAAAATTGAATAACCTCTCTCTCATTCTCCATATCAATCATATAATCACTTCATCCTCATCTTCATCTTCCCATTTAAGGAAACTCTGTATATCATTCGGATTGGTACTCGTCATTCGACTAATAGAAGACATTGTGATCCATTGAAATGCTTTAGCGATATCAGCCGCATCATTTGCAGCCATTGGCTTACTTCCATTATTTAAAAATGCACTAAGCATATTCAAATCAGTTGCAGAATCCACACTTAAAGCAACACGCATACATTTCTTGCTTCTCTCCCCTTCTTGCATAGTTTTGATTGGTTCCCATTCAAGATAATCACTGACAGAAGCTCCAGCTCCATCTGGATAGTCTGTTGGATATCCATCACTTATTAATACAACTGTTGGTAAGTAATCCTTAGACTTAATAATTTCTCTATCTTCAATTAACTCTGTAACAACAGAAATTGCTTCTCCCATAGGAGTCAGTCCAGCTGCCTCCAATTCTTCAAAATCAATGTCATTAACATCTGTTGGATACTGCTGCACCGTTACCTTTTCTCCTCCAAATGTAATAATACTAACCTTAAACACTCCTCTAATATCATTTACATTTCTTAACGAAACAATCATTTCCTGGATTGCTTTATTCAGAGCCTGAATTTTCTCCCCCTCCATACTTCCACTTGTATCTGCCAAAATAAAAATAGGTAATGCTCTTTCCTTTGTAATACTAAAATCATTTAATCCCATCGTATATTCCTCCTCTACTCTTCATGAATGAAATCCTTAAACAACTCTTCTTCTGTATCCTCTGTTAAACTTTCTTGTATCCTTTTCTTTGTTGCATTTTTCTTTTCAATAATCGCCTTATTCTTTGTTGTTTTCTTTGCAGTTTTATCTTTCTTGTCTTTGCTTATTGCAGGATCCAATTTCGCCCCTTTTTTCTTTACTAGAGTTTTTGTTACATCTCCAGATGTAATAGTTATTGATAAATCACTAGGTGCAATAAGTCAAACTCTTCTTTTAGGTTTTACACCCTCCGCAAATAATAATACTGTTTACATCTAGCGCAATAAAAAATCGGTTCCGCATATTCAACACCATTGTGTTTAAGTGATTGAGTTCTTCTAATTTCTATTGTTTGCCCATGAGCAGGACACTTTGTCGAATATCTATACTCCATTTTCTCGCCTTTCTAACAGAAACTATACTCTCTCTCCTCGAATCTTAAATTAAAAAAACAGTGCGAACTTAATCTTCATACAATTTGCTTGCTGCTAGCACTCTTCTATAAATCTCTTTCTGCAAGTGCTTTGGTTCAATAACTGTTGCATAACCACCTAATGAAAGAATGTCTTTAATAATCTCTTTTTCATCAAATTTCAAATATGAAATTTCAAGTCTGTATTTATTATCTTGTTTGTCATATCGAGTCTTTCGATCGTAGTACGAAAAAATACGAAAGCATCTTTCAATCACATGGTCAACAGGCTCAATATCTAGCTTTAAAATTCTTGTGTTACTCTTAAGAAAGGCTTGATACATTTCTTCCAAATCTTCCTCATATACTTCTCTTGAAAGCTTTATATTTTCCATTGTATCTAGATTCATCTTTAAGAATCTGTTTTGACTAGATTCATATGCACAAATCCTAAATCTATCATTCATAATTGAGAACTCAATTTTCACGGGAAATACTGAAACATTCCTATACTCAAATATTCCCTCTCGAACATTGTCATAAATGATAGCTTTACGCTCCTTTATTGCTTTTGCAATTAGCGAAATGATAGGTCCAAAGTTTTTTCCATTTTCAGTTACTCCACCCGAGAATACATTCTTCACTTGTATATCTTTCGTAGACCAATCCACCGGAATGCTCTCTGTGTTTGTTCTCAATTTTTCAATAGTTTCCTCGGATAAGAAATGAGTTATGTATTCATTCTCTAACAAAGACTTAACTGCTTGTCGTTCAATAATTCCCATTCTGATTGGAAAATCTACAGCAATTGCTGCTTCATATTGTCCATCTGAATATTTAAAGACAAGTTCCTCTCCCTCTTTGGTAGAAAAAATAGCATCTGTCACATGAAAATCTACTTCTCCTGTCAACAGCTGTTCGATTAATAAGTTCACTTCCCCCTTACTATACTTCCGATTGTTTTGGAGTAAATATGATAGGAATTCAAAATACTTATTTTCAGTTTCATCAAATAGATGCATAATTCATAACCGCCTTTTTCCAATCGTTTGCTATTGTTTCTCGAGTATTTCTACCTTCACTCGATATCACTTTTGCTCTTTCCCCAAAACTACGTATCCAGGGAATCGCCTCATCTGGATCTCGTACCTTTATTTTGTATTCATACACTCCATCCATCTTTTTTGTTATTTTCCCGCCATGACCTTCATGCTCAATACGACGTAATATATATGCTTCCTTCTCTTCATCAAATCTGAATTCTATGATCAATTCCTTCAGTTCTTCATTTATTCCAGATGTACACCAACACTCTTTAATAAAACTTTTCATATCTTCAACAATGCTTTTCTCTTTTGAATCCATAGTTTTTTTAGGTTTTACTGAAGTAATTTTATCCACTCGTATTACTCTCTGTTTATAATTTGAATTGTCAAAGCAGTACAAATACTGTCTTCCATATGTACTGTCATGAATTACAATTACTGGAAAAGCTTCGATTGGTTCTTGCTCATGCATCTGTATGACTAATGAATGTCCATTTTTACATCCTCGCAGAATATCTAACAAAACATCATTATCTAAAGAATCAAAAAAATGATTATGCTTAAAGGCAAAACCTTTTCATTATCCATTTCAAGATTTCTCTCGCATTTCATATACAAATGAAGTTTTTCCTCAAGAAAGTAATATGGAACTTCTAATGGTGAAACATTCTCTACAAACTTTAGGTATAAACTCAAATCGTAAAGCTCATCATCAGTAAAGTTTTCCCAAATATCCTCTGTCAATCTATAAAAAACAGTTCTTCCTTCTTTACGGAACTTTATATACCCTTTTTCCACAAGTTCATCCAACTTTACTCGTAAGTTATCCTTGGTAAAAACAACCGTTGTATTGTAATTTGGCAAAGCCTCCAATATTTCAGGGGCAGTCATTTCTTTTCTCTCGCCCAACAGCTGTTGCACAAAGAAAAATGCCATTACATCCAATGCTGTAAAAGATTTGTTGCGAAAAGTTCCTGACAAATAATTCTTTTCACTATCTTCTATATGATACGAACAATACAAAAGAACCTTTTTATCAACGCGACGCTTCTGAATGAACTTATCAGGAAGATAAGCACTTATTCTTCTCTGTTCATTATCGTATTTTCTTCCGCTGATTCCCATTTCGATAAAATCATCTCGTGTAAAGCAACCGTAAATATAAATATCCCTCAGAATTTGCCTTATATTCTCATAGTCTCTTATCAAGAGTACACTATCGCACAGAGCCATACTACACCTCCCTACTTCTTTCTCCAATCTCTATACCGGCCAGTTTTCACTCTGTCATCAGATGGCTTTTCAGCCAATGTCGGAATTGCCCAATCTCGTCCAAACTTTACTGCACCTTCAATTCTTCCACTTGAACATAATACCTGTACTCGCCTTGGTGAAATGTTCCATTCTTCAGCTACTTGTTTAATTGTTAAGTATCCTTCCATCTTGTAATTCCTTTATAAAATCAGATAACAATACATACTTTGAAACAATAATCTGTCTCATTATTATCCTATACCTCATGACGAACAATGTCAAAATAAATTGCAATAATAATTCATCTTAAAATGTCCACAAAAACACTCATAAAATCTATCCATAACAATAAGGTAGAGGTAGAATAATCATCTCGCTCCCGTTAATCGTACATACGGGTCTTTTATACGGCTCTACAATTTATATTTCAACCTTACTTAGGTAATAGGATAAAGAATTGAGCAAACTGCTCTGCCCTTTATCCTATTTTCAAGCAAATCTTTACTGATTATGAAATTTACAACATTCATACTGATTCTTCTGTACCAGCCCAGTCTTGAATTCGCAACTTTGTAGATTACTTCGTGATTGAAGCCATTGTTATTCTTTCTGTTCAGATAAAATAAGTTCCTGTAGATTGTTTTCGTTGTCTTCCATTGTTCCATGACTATAACTCTTATTTTATTTCTTAGCCAGTCTCCTAATTCTTCCATGAACTTTTTCATCATTCCTATCCTAAAGTAATTTATCCAACCTCTTGTTATTTCGTTTACTCTCTTGATTGTAACCTCTTAATTCCTTTTCAGATATTCACTCAGCTTCTGTTTCAGTTTCTTTCTTCCCCACCCAGACGTTGATAGGATTTACTTATGGTTAAGGTTCCCTTTTCAAAATCGAAATCCTCCGGTGTCAATGCCAACATTTCCCCACACCTTAATCCACACCAGTACAATATCTCAAATGCATAAAAGGAAACCGGCTTATCCATTATCGCTTCAGAAAACTTACGATACTCTTCCTGGGTCCAAAACAACATTTCTTTATGATGTTCTGAACCCATAGCACCTGCTCGTTGTGCCGGATTGTATGGAAGATGATAATACCTGATCGCATGATTAAATATTGCACTGAGCTGTGCATGAATTGTTTTCAAATACGTTTGAGAATACGCCTTTCCGGATGGATAACGAAAGGCTAATAATTCATTCTGCCACGCAATGATATCTTTGGGTTCAATCTCATCCATTCTCTTGTTCTTAAAATACGGGAGAATCTTCTTTTCGATAATCACTTTTTTGGAAGCCCATGTACTCTTTTTCACTCGCTTTGTTTTGTCCTGCTCATATAACTGAAAAAATCTTTCGAATGACATATCCATCTTGACATTTAGCTTCAATAACTCCTCTCGTTCCCAAGCTACCGCTTCCTTCTTTGTTTCAAATCCTCTTTTACTGGTCTGCTTTCGTTCCCCTTTCCAGTTTGTATACCGAAAAACTACCCTCCATCTGTTTCCATCTTTATAAACTGCCATATAACCAACTCCTTTCACTTGCGTCAATCATTGCAACATACTCTTTTATAAAAGTAATCCCTGTTCACCTTACCTCGCACAGTGATATACCCCTTTTCTTCAAGTTCCTGATTGATTTCTCTAATGATCTGATAAGCTTTCGGTTCTGATACCTGTAAAGCCTCCGCTACTTCCTGCACATTCATTACGATTGATTCCTTCATAATATATCTCTCCTTCCAATCGGATTATTTATCCACTCACTCATACATATTACTTTTACGATTTGGTTGTAAATTCATGGCTCTTTATTCATCTTTTATAGAGTTCTACTCCAATCTTCCATATAACAACCAAATATTCACTAAACTTTTTTGTTTAGTTATTGTGTTTTACATAATACTAAACATTTTCGTTTAAGTCAAGTATTTTTATTAAACTTTTCTGTTTAGTTTTTGTTGCGCACCATTTTTCTATATGTTATACTGAATAAAACATATTTGTTTAGGAGGTCATAAAATGGCAATAGGAAAACGAATTAAATATATACGTTCCCTAAGAGGACTTACACAAAAGGAACTTGGAGAAGCTCTGGGGTTTAAAGGCAAAACTTCCGATGTTCGTGTTGCCCAATACGAATCGGAAACCAGAGTTCCAAAAGATGATATGCTTTCGATGATCGCAGATACCCTCAATGTTCATCCAAAAGCATTATCTGTCCCGGATATTGATACCTACACTGGTCTGATCCACACACTTTTTGCTTTAGAAGATATATATGGAGTAAAAATATCAGCCAATGGTTCTTCGTACTCCATTTCTTTTGATGCCTCTATATCTACACAACAAGGTCTATACGATGCTTTGGAAGCATGGCATAAACAGTCTGTTCAATTAGAAAACGGAAAAATCAGCAAACAAGAATATGATGAATGGAGATATCACTATCCTCATTCAGAAGCTGATAGAAATAAGAATCAACTGAAAGATAAAAATGAAAACTAAAAAAATCCTTACTGATTTCACAAAAAAATCAGTAAGGATCTTTTTCAAAATAGATATTTTTTTCGTACCAAAATTGAATAGTTCTTGTTGCCAAAATGTTGTCAAATACTAAACAAATTTGTTTGGAGCATGCATGTTTACTGGCTTTTTCAAGCCAATCGAACTATTCAAACTCAATCGTTCCAGGTGGCTTACTGGTCAAATCGTAGAATACACGATTAACCCCCTTCACCTCATTGATGATTCTGCTCATCACTGTCTGCAATACCTCAAATGGTATTTCTGCTGCCTCGGCGGTCATAAAGTCCACCGTTCTGACGGCTCTTACCGCTACGGCATAATCATAGGTTCTCTCATCCCCCATGACACCTACGGATCTCATGTTTGTTAATGCGGCAAAATACTGGTTTGGCATCCATGGTGCTTCTACACCGTTTGCCTGCTTATATTCTGCGGCTGCTTTATCCACTTCTTCTCGGTAGATAGCATCTGCGTCTTGTACAATGCGTACCTTTTCTGCTGTTACCTCACCGATGATGCGAATACCAAGTCCTGGGCCTGGGAATGGCTGACGATATACTAAGTATTCTGGAAGTCCAAGCTCCAATCCTACCTTACGCACTTCATCTTTAAATAATGCACGAAGTGGCTCAATAATATCCTTGAAATCCACATAATCTGGTAATCCACCTACATTGTGGTGTGATTTAATGACTGCGGATTCTCCGCCCAGTCCTGACTCTACTACGTCTGGATAAATAGTTCCCTGTGCAAGGAAATCTACTGTGCCAATTTTCTTAGCCTCTTCCTCGAATACACGGATAAACTCTTCTCCGATAATCTTTCTCTTGGCTTCTGGCTCAGTTACACCAGCAAGCTTTTCATAATATCGCTCCTGTGCATTGACGCGGATAAAGTTGATATCAAATTCGCCATTTTCGCCGAATACACCTTCTACTTCATCCCCTTCATTCTTACGAAGAAGCCCATGATCTACAAATACACAAGTAAGCTGATTTCCAATGGCCTTTGCAAGTAACGCTGCAAGAACCGAAGAATCTACTCCACCGGAAAGTGCAAGAAGCACCTTACCATTTCCTACTTTGTTACGCACTTCTGTAATTGTGTTTTCTACAAAAGAATCCATTCTCCATGTTCCAGCACAGCCACAGACCTTCTTTACGAAGTTATCAATCATTTCTGTTCCATGCTCTGTATGCAACACTTCCGGATGGAACTGAATCGCATAAAGCTTTTTATCTACATTCTGAGTAGCTGCGATTGGACAATCTGCTGTAGAAGCAGTGATTTCAAATCCTGGTGCCGCTTTGGAAATGCGATCAAAATGGCTCATCCAGCAAACAGACTGCTTTGGAATATCTTGGAACAATACTGCATTTTCTGTGTAAGTAATATCTGTCTTTCCATATTCTCCAACCTCTGGAGTAATTACCTCTCCACCCAATACATGCATCATCAATTGTGCACCATAGCAAAGTCCTAATACTGGAATACCAAGTTCAAATAATTCCTTGGAATAAGTAGGTGAATCTGGCTCATAACAGCTATTTGGTCCACCTGTTAAAATGATACCCTTTGGATTCATTTCTTTAATTTTATCCAGTTCGATACGATATGAATAAATTTCACAATACACATTGCATTCACGAACACGACGTGCAACTAATTGGTTATACTGTCCACCAAAGTCCAGTACAATAATTGTTTCTTTTTCCAATCTAGCTTCCTCCTATATGATTATTTTCAACCTAAAAACATACATCTTCCTTGCAATTTTTAGTAGTTTGCACCAATTTAGAAAAGAATTTTTATTCCTCTAAACGGCCTATATTTTCTTTTTAGACGAATCCGTCCATATCTTTTATATTACTACATTTTTCAGCGAGAAACCAGTCCCAATTTTCTACTTTTTACGATACCAGTGGCAACCTGTTGCTGTTCACAAATAGGTATTTTCGATGCCTCTTAGGAAAGCCTATTTTCCCCCACTATACACAAAACATTTAATGCGCAATAAAAGCTCTTCACAATCCACTTTGCTTCTTGCTCCTATATTACTTTTCTTTTGCTTTTTTTACCTGTGCTTTTACCAAACGCATCGCTTCTTTATATTGATTGTCGCTCTTTCCTTCTGTATCTAATTCTACTTTTACATCTGGATCAATTCCTGTTCCATGAATATTTTTTCCAGCCGGTGTATAATACTTTGATGTAGTAATTTTTATTGCTGTGCCATCTTTTAAAGGAATTACGGATTGTACGATACCTTTTCCAAAACTGGTTGTTCCTACTAACTGCCCCATTTCATAATCTTTAATTGCGCCGGAAAAAACTTCTGACGCACTGGCTGTATTTCCATTTATCAAAACGGCAAGTGGCAAATCAAATGTTGTCTCTGTTTTTGCTGTATAGACATCTCCCTTTCCATTCTTATCCTTCGTTGAAACAATGGTACTTCCCTTTGGCAGCATATAGTCAAGCATGTTCACAACACTTTCTAACATTCCACCTCCATTATTTCTAAGATCAATGATAAGTCCTTCCATTCCTTTCTCTTCCAACTTTTTGACCGCTTCAATGAACTGTTCATCCGTAGGCGCGTCAAATGCAGATATTGCAATATAACCAATCTTACCATCCATTTTATACTCTACGGTTGGTACCTCGATTTGTCTTCTTTCCAATTCAAAGGTTTTGTGTTTTTTCGTTTTTGAAATATAAAATTCCACTTTAACTTTTGTTCCTTCTTTTCCCTTCATCATGGAAACAACCTCATTCAAGTCTTTTCCTGTCACATCTTTTCCGTCTACTTTTTCCACAATGTCGCCAGACACAATACCCGCTTCTTTTGCAGCACCACCTTCAAAAGGTGATACAATATAGATTACTCCTGTCTGCGTATCCTGTGTTACAGTTGCACCAATTCCACAATAAACACCGCTGGAATCTTCCATCAATGAAGCATATTCATCCTTTGTGTAATAACAGGAATACGGATCATTCAACCCTTCTAACATTCCTTTATAAATTCCATCTGCAATTTGCTCCTCTGTCACATCTTCCATAAAATATTCATCAATATAATACTTCAACTGATTCATTTTACTCATGGTGGAAGATGTAGAACTTCCCATAGCGCTATACTTTGCGCCTGTATACACACCTATTCCACCAGTAGCAACAGAAACGATTGCAAACGTCAAAAGCTGTATTACTAATAATATACCAGCACCTGCTGCACACCCTTTTAAAAATTTTTTATTCATATTTAATACCACTTTGTCAAACTACTTCGACAAACGCAAACAAGAAGAGTGAAAGAATTTTGTTTGCATCTGTTCCTTTCCTCTATTTTTCTTTCACTCATCACAATATACAAAACAGTTTCCAGTCATGCACATTTTAATTTTTTCTCATTCCCCTGTTATCTGGATACATAATCCTCTGGGTTTACATAATTTCCATTACTGATTACACCAAAATGTAAGTGTGCCCCTGTCGATACACCTGTTGAACCAACCGCTGCAATACGATCTCCCTGCGAAACCTTATCACCCACACTACAATATAATCTGGAGGCATGCATATATACTGTGTACAATCCATTTCCATGATTAATCATCACATAATTTCCAGCAGAGGAGGAATAGGTTGCAGTAGTAACTGTTCCATCTGCCGCTGCATAAATAGCCGTTCCTGCTGGTGCTGCAATATCAATTCCTTTGTGATATGTACTGGCTCCCGCTGTCGGTGCAGATCTTCTACCAAAATGAGAAGTAATTGTTCCACTTACAGCCAAAGGCCATATAAATCCACCTTCTACCCTTTCTCCTGAAAAGCCGTTATCCTTTGCCTGCTCTAATAACAGTTTGTCTATCTCTTTTTCCTTCTTCTCTATCTCTTCCTGATATGCCTGCGCTTCATCTGATTTTTCATCAATTGATGTTGTATAATCTTCCAACTTCTTCTGTTTTTTCTCAGATAAACTTTGTAAATTATCCTGTTCCAACTCTACCTCTTCTTGGAGAATTTCCAATTGATTCTTTTTTTCCTGTGCCGCTTCTTTCTTTTCGGTCACCTCATTTTTCGTGTTTTTGTATTCCTTTAACATTTTATTGTCATATGCCGTAATTTTATTCACATATTCCACACGATTCAGGAAATCTCCCACACTTTTAGAGGATAAAATAATATCTAGATAACCCTGATTTCCATTTTCATACATATATTTTATACGTTTTTTCATGGTTTCGTATTGTGATGCTTCGTCCTGCTCTGCCAGAGTTAATGCTGCCGTTAATTCGTCTAACTCTGTGGATGCGGTCGTATAATTTTCATTCACCTCATCTAAACGCTCACTGACATTTTCCATTTTTTTATCTAGTTTTTCTATGCTGACAAGCAAATCATCCTTTTCATCCTCCAATGCAGACAATTCTTTTTCCGTTTCCTCTTTTCTTTCTTTTAAACGCTGTCTTTCCTGCTCTGCATCTCCTAATTCATCGGCTCGACTTCTATAATATCCCTGATGCACTGCTGTTCCTGCTAAAAGTGCACAGATGCTTATATATGCTATCGTCTTTTGAAATTTCATATTTCTCCATCTCCTTACACCTTTAAATGTCTTTTCACGGTCAACCCACTACCCAGTAGTCCAATTCCAACTCCCAGTATTAAAGAAATCGGTACTAACACAGATAATTCTGTACGCAGACTCATGAAAACCATCCAGTCTGACAAAATAGAAAATTTATTGGTCAGCCAGCTAATTAACTGATGATAAATGATCGCCAACAAGATCAATGGTAAAATAGCCCCCAGCAAGCCAATCATAATTCCTTCTACAATAAATGGCCCCTGTACAAAAAAGTCTGTAGCACCAATCAAACGCATAATACCAATCTCTTCTTTTCGAACAGAAATTCCAACCGATATGGTTGTACTAATTAAAAACACAGAAACTGCCATAAGCAAAGCAATAATAAAGATAGATACCACGCTGATTAGCCGATTAAAATTAATCAACATTTTTGCTGTTTCATTGGAACTATTTACTTTCCGAATGCCATCCATCTTTTTTAAATCCTTCACCAACGCCTGTTGCTTTGTCACATCCTTTACATAAACTTCATAGGATGCGGAATCTGCCAATGGATTTTCTCCATCAAACGATTCTACCAAGTCTTCCTGTCCCTCAAAAATTTCACCTTTGAAACTATTCCACGCATCATCTGCCGAAACAAATTTTACTTCTTTCACATCAGAACGACTTTTTAATTCCAGACCAATTTCTGCAATTCGACTATCCGAAATTCCAGAATCAAAAAAGACAGTTACTGCAACCGATTTTTCCATATTTTTCACCATATATTGCACATTACTTACAAGCGAGAAGAAAATTCCAAATAAAAATAAACAGGCTGTAATCGTACAAACCGAAGTAAAAGAAAACATACGATTTCTTTTTATATTTTTAAATCCTTGCCCGATACTGTAGAATAATGTATTTATTTTTTCCATATACGTTTCACACTCCTACCCATTGGTGATTGTTCATAAAAGCAGTCCTTACACATATAAACACATAAAAGCTGATACTATTATTACCAGCCCTCCCTCATCTATTTATACTCCAACATCCCAAACGGAACATTTATCTTCCCATTTCTGAAAATAAGCTATCCTGCTGAATAGAAAGACTTTTTGCATAACTTCCATCTTCTTCATCTTTATAGACTTCGCCCTCTTTTAGAGTAATGACACGCTTTCGCATTTGATTTACAATTTCATTATCATGCGTGACTACAATTACAGTAGTACCCTGTTGATTGATTGCCTCTAACAATTGCATAATTTCCATGGATGTTTTCGGGTCCAAATTACCTGTAGGTTCATCTGCCAAAAGCATAGCCGGTTTATTAACCAACGCTCTTGCAAGTGCAACTCTCTGCTGTTCTCCACCGGATAACTCTTTTGGAAATGCCTGTTCTTTGTCGCCTAATCCAACCAAGGTCAATATTCTTCTTACATTTTGACCGATCAATTTGTGTGGCACTCCTATTACCTTCTGAGCAAATGCCACATTTTCATAAACATTGCGGTCTTTTAGCAAACGAAAGTCCTGAAAAACACATCCGATTTTTCTTCTATATGCTGCCACTTGTTTATGTTTTAAATGTGTAATATCTCTTCCATTTACTAAAATCCTCCCTGTCTTAGGTGCAATTTCCCGCAACAACACTTTAATAAATGTAGACTTTCCCGAACCACTGGCTCCCACAACAAACACAAACTCACCTCTTGCGATTTCCAGTTCAATCCCTTTCAATGCCTGTGTACCTGTTGGATAAGTTACTACCACGTTGTCCATAGAAACAATTTCTGTCTCTTTTTGCTCCATCCTTTCACACCTCCGATGATATTATCCATAAATAACGAAACAGAATTGCAATCCACATATACTGTAGCTCACAATCCTGTATCCATACCCTTCATCCCTATTTTCATTGTTAAAATTTTTAATGATTTCTAACGCTCGTAATCTATAAAAGACGCATTAAAATGGAATCATGCTTATAATTGTCGAGCATATAACAATTGCAAGTCACGATTAATATTCTATTGTCTCCATATATTTCATGTACTTCACTACCATCAAAGCAATTTTGAATGTAATGGCATCCTCAAATACACGTAAATCTAAATTTGTGCTTTTTTGTAGCTTATCTAAACGATACACCAATGTATTACGATGAATATATAACTGTCTTGATGTCTCTGAAACATTCAGACTATTTTCAAAGAATTTGTTTATAGTAGTCAATGTTTCCTCGTCAAAGTCATCCGGGGATTTTCCATCAAATATTTCCTTTATAAACATTTTGCATAATGGCATTGGCAACTGATAAATCAATCTACCTATACCTAAGTTTCCGTATGCAACAATATCACGCTCTTCATAGAAAATGTTACCTACATCCAATGCCATCTTAGCTTCTTTGTATGATCTAGACACATCTTTAATCTCGGAAACAATTGTACCATAAGCAATCTGTACTTTTTCCATGGCTTCTGTATTTAATAAATCAAGGATCATCTTGGCAGTCTTGTCCATATCCTCGTAGCCTTCATTTTCTTTTAATTCTTTTACAAGAATAATGTCCTTCTCATCTACTGCCGTAACAAAATCCTGTGTATTTCCCGTAAACAAACCTCTTACAGTCTCTAATGCATTGCTGTCTTTCTCTGTCTTTGTTTCAATTAAAAACACAACACGTCTTACATCTGTTTCAATGTGCAATTTCTTTGCTCGGTTATATATATCGACTAATAAAAGATTATCCAACAATAAATTCTTTATAAAATTATCCTTATCATAACGCTCTTTATAAGCAACTAATAAATTCTGTATCTGGAAAGAGGCGATCTTTCCTATCATATATACATCGTCGCTGTCTCCCTTTACAAGTATTACATATTCTAATTGATTTTCATCGAATACCTTAAAAAACTGGTATCCCTGCAATACCTGACTATCTGCTGGAGAATCCACGAATGTCAAAACTGCCTCTTCATACTCCTCTGCATCACTAATTGTCGATGCCAATGGTTTTCCCTCTGTATCCATGACACAGATATCAATACGAGTAATGCCTTTTAATCCTTCTATCGTATTTTGGAGTATCTGGTTTGATATCATATAATCACTCCTTATCATTTATTCCTCTCACTTGAGGTATTTTATTCTTATTTATTCTAACACCTTTTTAGGCAAAAGTAAATAAAATAACGTACTTTTTATGTGTTTTTTTCGTGATTTATTTCAAAATAGTTTTTTCATATGGCAAACTGTTACAATTTTTCACAAAGAACTTATCTATTTTTCTGATAAAACCAAATTCAAGTAACAATGTGTACAAAATATTTCCACATTTACTTTAATAAACCGACATTACCGCAAACAAAACAGCGCTTCGACAATGTTTTCCATACAAAAAGAGAACCCACACATTCTCATAATGTATGAATTCTCTTTTTCAATTTATCTTATAACTTATAAAATAATACGATCGTACAGATTAGTTGCAAACTGCTTCTTCTGTTTCTTTATCAAAGATATGAATCTTACTTAAATCAAATGCAAGCTTGATTGTATCACCAGGTCTTGCTGTTGTACGAGGATTTACACGTACGCACATATCAAATCCTTCAATATCAAAGTATAAGAATACTTCAGCACCAAGCATTTCATATACCTTAATTGTAACACTTACAACACTGTCTGGTGAAGTATTGATAAATACTTCTTCATCTTTGATATCTTCTGGACGAATACCAAGTACAACTGTCTTTCCTTCGTATCCATTTGACATCAATACTTTTGCTTTTGCTTCTGGAACTTTGATAGAATGGCTACCAAACTGTAACATTACATCTGTTCCATTATTTACAACCTTAGCATCAATAAAGTTCATCTGAGGTGAACCAATGAAGCCAGCTACAAATAAGTTCTTTGGTTTCTGATATAATTCAACTGGTGCATCTACCTGCTGAACAACACCATCTTTCATTACTACGATTCTTGTTCCCAATGTCAACGCTTCTGTCTGGTCATGTGTAACGTAAATGATTGTTGTTCCTAATTTCTGATGTAATTTAGAAATCTCAATACGCATCTGTACACGCAACTTAGCATCCAAGTTTGACAAAGGCTCATCCATAAGGAATACCTTAGGATTACGAACGATAGCACGTCCCATAGCAACACGCTGTCTCTGACCACCAGATAAAGCCTTTGGCTTACGATCTAATAAATGTTCGATATCCAAGCTCTTAGCTGCCTCATGAACTAATTTGTCAATTTCATGCTTTGGTGTCTTTCTTAATTTTAAACCAAAAGCAATGTTATCATATATTGTCATATGTGGATATAAAGCATAGTTCTGGAATACCATCGCAATATCTCTATCCTTTGGCTCTACGTCATTTACTAATTTGTCCCCAATCCACAATTCACCTGAAGTAATATCTTCAAGACCAGCAATCATTCTAAGTGTAGTTGACTTACCACATCCTGAAGGTCCTACAAAGATAATAAATTCCTTATCTTCAATCTCAAGGTTAAAGTTTTTAACTGCTACAAAACCATTGTCATATGTTTTGTTGATGTTTTTTAATGATAAACTTGCCATTTTCTCCATGTCCTCCTAATAAATCCTTGTTACTTAACGTACTTACTAATCATACACGAAAACGCAACTTTAAGCCATACTTCATTTAAACAAATAATTTTGCCAACTTTTGTGCATTTTGTACACGCGCCGAATTTTTTTCGACTTTTATATTTTGCCATTGCAGAAACATCCCGTTTTTTATTCACTTTTTATATTTTAAGATTTATTTTTATACATTCATTGGTAAGTTTTCATCTTTACTTTTTATCTAATTGTGCATCTTGTACATTTTTCCATTTTTTTACTGTTTGCTTTCTTTCATAAAAAGTCCTTTTTTGCCTGTTTTTTCTTCCTGTTGCTTCATAAATGTTTCATAAGTAGAGCGAAACATTTTTTGCACAAAATGCCTTGCTATTTTCTCTTTTATGCGAATACAGCTATGAAATAATGCACCATGACTGTCACGTTCATACTCTTCCTGTCGCTTTGCAACCACCTTTTTAACTAATACATCTGCTCCAATCAATACTTTTCCATTGAGCTTGTCTAAATTATCCTGTATCCAATTTTCCTGTAATTGTGGTGCAATCGCAGTCAATATAACATCTGGACAGGTTACATTGATATCATTTAGCAGTATATCATCCTCCATTTGTTCTCCGCCCACAAAGCTTCCCACTAGGCTTATATCGCTATAATTTTCCTGAAAATAAGCAATAAATGCCTGTAGTTTATCATAAGAATCCCCTACCAAATACATGGTTTTATGGCTCTTTTCTATGTAATCTAAAATTTCCTCTAAATATCCCTCATCCATCATATATCCTTTTTGCCGATATTCTTCAACTGGATGCATCAGTAATACATCCTCGCTACCCGGATAAATAAACTGAAATTTTTTTACTTTCTCATAATATTCCTCCGATGCCATAGCCTCCTCTAATATTGGCACCGATAAAAATAAAATAGATCTCAATTTTCCATCTTTACAAAAACACTCTACTTCCTGTCGAAAATCTTGCTTTTCCATAAGCCTCGTGTCAAAATTCAATACATTAATCCTGTCTTCCATGCTGCAACACCCCCATTTCGTCACAGTCGTTTATTTATACATCCCTCTAAACACTTGCACAGCATATTCTTTCCTGCCAAGTAAAATACTTCAAAGAACGTCTATCTTATATATAGTAACATATTGTTCTTATAATACGATTACATTTCTATTAAAATTATATGACAGTTGCCTCATAATTTGTAACCGCTTCTACTAATTGCCATCCTCACTACCTATAATAATACGAATATCCACATTTTGGCTTAATTCTCCTACTTCAATTTCCGCATTTTTAAAATATGCCAGCAAGTCTTCGCCCATTCCCTGCTCTTTTACAATAATCTTTGTATGTTCCAACGTATCGCCACTATAATTTCCAATTCCTGCAATATTAAATCCTTTTTCCACTAATTTTTCCTGCATAGAAGATGCCAAACCATTAATCTGGGTACTATTTAATATCTCAATAGCCAATCCCATTGAAGAAGTATTTTCCCCTTCCTTCTTTTTTTGGTTCTTTTCTGTATAGGCTTCGTTTTTAAGAAGTTTATTAATCAGAAAGTTTGTTTCTTCCACAGAAAGCACAAAAGATTTGCCTGACTTTTCTCCACTAACAATCGTAAATGCAAGCTGGTTTGGTACTGCTTTTAAATATGTATCTATATATTCACATTTGCTCTTTTCTGGTAAGTTTGAATCTACCTTTTCATAATACTTTTTAAAAAAAGCTTTATATGCTTTTTCATCCTTCAAAGATTCCATTTCTGCTTTGTATGACTTACTCCATTTCTGAACGCCACTGCCTTTTTCAGTAACAAACATCTCCTTGTACACAGTATCTGGTATCACCGTATAATAGCTAAATTCAATATCCATCACATCCTCTAACAAAAGTTGTGCACATTGATACAGGCTTTCTCCTGAGAAATATTTATGGATATTTTGCATACAGACAATCTGAGGAATGTCTGCATTTGCAGTAGCCAACTTTTTATATAAATCGTAAGACATAGTAAATTCTAATGTGCTTGGCACGGTTATATAATCCATATTTCCTGTATTTTTATTACAGATCTCGATTACAATACGCTTAATTTTTCCACTGTCAGAATCCGTAGCTAAAATCAAATTTTTAGCTACTTCTTCCGCAACTCCATCACTTTTTATTTCTTTTATATATTTACTCAGACTTCCACTGTTGCTTGTTGCTCCTGTCACTTTATAATATAACATCGTCGCTTTGTAGCTTGTAAAACCACATGCAAGCAAAAGCAAAACACAAAGAATAGACCGAACAAAATATTGTAAAAAAACCTGTCCGACTGTCTTTTTTCGTTTTTTAGCCATGTTTTTCTCTCCCTTTATGCCGAACTTACGGCAATTTAACAAATTTACGCTCAATAAATCAAGAAGTCAAAAGAACATTTTACAATAGACAAAATGCTTTTGACAGCCCAATCTTAATAAGTATAACAGAAAGCAGATTTCATGGCAAGCAACCCCTTTTACAGCATCATTTCATTTTTCCCCATTTTGTGCTATACTGATAGTAACAGAAAGGGGTAATTTTATGAATAGAAAAACAATTTTAGTAACTGGCTCTTCTAGAGGGATTGGCAAGGCAATTGCAATAAAATACGCCAAAAAGGGATATAATGTAATTATTAATTGTTTAAAAAACGAAGAACTCCTTGCCAATGTAAAAAAAGAAATCGAAGGTTATCAGGTTTCCTGCTATGCTTTTGTAGGTGATATGGGAGACTATGATACTGCATGCAAATTATTCACAGATATCAAAAAACTTTATGGTCATCTGGACATTTTAATCAACAACGCAGGCATCTCTCATGTCGGTCTTCTTACTGATATGAGCATCGAATCTTGGCAACACCTAATCAACAACAATCTGACTTCTGTTTTTAATTGTTGTAAATTAGCAGTTCCAGATATGGTACAACAAAAGAAAGGGAAAATTGTAAATATTTCTTCTGTATGGGGAAATGTAGGTGCTTCCTGCGAAGTTGCTTACTCTACCACAAAAGGAGGTATCAATGCATTTACAAAAGCATTGGCAAAAGAACTGGCTCCTAGCAATATTCAGGTCAACGCCATTGCCTGTGGTGCTATTGACACAGAAATGAATCACTTTCTAACAGATGAGGAATTAATTGAACTGGTAAATGAAATCCCTGCGGGACGTTTGGGAACAGCCGAAGAAGTGGCAGATTTTGTATACGCGATTACACACAAAAATCAGTATTTGACAGGACAGATCATGTCTTTAGATGGTGGATGGATTTAAAAATAACCAACAAAATGCTAGGTTCAAAACAAAAACTTCTATAAAAATAAATAAAAA
>ULUB01067291.1_pt1 | contig 42508 bp, 33 predicted proteins | sample 1958111 | NCBI WGS metagenome assembly ULUB01 (sample SAMEA4835749, study PRJEB28245) | human gut metagenome | biome: gut microbiome; material: fecal sample | place: Denmark | collected 2008
CGATTTATTGTTGAATTTATTAAAAGCCAAAGACGTTGTTTTTACTTTGGACGTTGAACACAGAACAAAAGTTGTCGAACTGACAAAAATCTGGAACGAGGTAAGGCACGGGAAAAAGAAAAATATCATCGAATTGCTTTCTGCCTACGAAATGACGGAGGAAATAAGCGACGATATTTTTAAGGTTCAGGAAAATGAAGTTGTCCTGTGTCTTAATTATGACGGTTTATACGGAATAAACAATATTAACAGATATTTGCAGGCGTCCAACCCGAATGACGCTTTTGAATATCAGCAAAACCTATATAAAGTCGGCGACCCCGTTGTTTTTATAACGAACGATTACAGCGCGTATGGCATTTATAACAATTTAAGCGGAAAAATCGTCGGGATAAAAAACGAAGAGGAAAACATAACGTTTAAAATTGAATTGTTGGAAAGTGTAAGTTATTTCGGCAAATTATCTAACGAGATAGAAATTGTGGAGGAAGATTCCGGGTTTTATGCTATTGTGACCAAAATGAAATATTATAACGACAAATACGATACGGATATGGATACGAGGACAAAACTTCCGTTTCAAATATCGTACGCTATGTCAATCCACAAAGCGCAAGGCTTGGAGTTCGATTCCGTTAAGATTGTGATCACTAAAGAATCGGACGAGCAGGTAACAAAGAATATTTTTTATACGGCGGTCACCAGGGCGAAGAAAAACCTTAAAGTTTATTGGCAACCCGAAGTGGCAGATTATGTTTTAGGTAATATCGAAAATAGCGAGGAGTCTAAAACTGCGGACTTATCAATCCTTTCGGAGCAATTGAAGAAATATATCTGATTAATTTTATAAGTATTATTCTGATATGTTGGAATTTGCTTGTGTAGCTATTTCGTATGTGATAGCCACAAACGAAACACGCCTTCGATTCCTAGAAAGGATTCGGAGGTTTTTCTTTTTCTCCGATTGGTGAATTATGGATCCGAGCTTCAAGCCCTACCGGACAGGAATGATGACAGTTCTAGAACGTTATCCCTGCAGCAAGGAAAACGGAAAGACGAAAGGACGTTGCTTTGTCTACTACCTCTGTAAATGCGACTGCGGTAAGGAATTCATCGTAGGAGGAGATGAACTATCCAAGCATCCCTATTCCTGCGGATGTATTCCGAAACCGAAAAAAGGAGAAGCAGGGAGAACGAATGACTGGGCTTTAGGATACGACAAAGAAAAACATACAATGGACCTGCATGCTAAGACATACAAGAGCCGTCTATTCCACCTGCAAATCAGGTGTATCCGGAGTTGTTTGGAACAAGAAAAGAAAGCATTGGGAAGCCCATATCACTTTCCAGCAGATCAAACATTATCTAGGCTCGTTCAAAACAAAAAAAGAAGCCATAGAAGCCCGTATCGCAGGTGAAAAGAAATATTTTGATCCGTATATCAAAGGAAAGCATAAAAGCCAATAATTTTAATTGACTAATTCACTCGAAAACCGAATTAAGAAGCTATTATAAACCCTACACTAGAAGTTCCAGCCAAAGTCAAAGTGATAATTTCCATCAGCGTAATAAACGAGATTGTTTCCGAGATTTTTATCATTAGCACCAATACCCAGAAAATATTTTTTATTTTCTTTTCCGTGTACTCCAACTTTAACTCCATCTTTTAAAACTGGCTTAGTAGTAAAGTAATAACCATAATTAGATTTTGTTGTAAATTTAAAATATCGTCCTTTAATAACGTTTACGTTCAAACTGCCGGTACTGTTTGATCCGATTTGTTCAAATTTCCCATTTTGGCTTTCGGACTCATAAAGCGTATATTCCACATGTCCTGAACCACTGTTTCCAGTAGTGGTGATATTTACGTTCACTCCTTCATATGGTGTTATGTAAACATGAATATCTACGTCTCCAACTTCGTACCATTTAGATTGATCAATTTGTTGCTTCACACCATTGCCAAAATCAACCTGAATTCCAGCTGTTCGCTTAGTCGCAAACTTAACGAATTTTTGATTACTAATTTGATATGTTTTAATGTCTGCGGAATTTTCGGCAGATAGGGCGGCAGCATTAGTGCCGTTGGCATCATCGGCGTAACTAATCGTGTAACCGTAAACGTTGTTATCGTATTGTTTGGTCAGTTGGACAGAAACATTTACGGTCGTTTCGTATTTCCCATTCCAGTAAAAAGTTGCGTTTTGCTTTGCAGACGTTACGATTTGCTTTGGTGCAATGAGTGACTCCTTAAATCCATTTGACGTCTTGAATATACCGGTTGCTTGCTTGTTGACGGCAACCTTCTTAGTGCCTTCCGTTGAGGTGGCGATGAGATTAGTCGCTTCAGCTGAGGAGAAATCGGCGGATGATCCACCAAGATTCGTATGCGTAACCTGCCCTCCAAAATGGCCTTTTGAGGAAGTCGCAAAAAGACCGTTGTCAACAAGCTTGCCATCGACTCCGATTGCAGCTACCGGATAATGAAATGACGATGAGGAATCGAAGTTCGCCAAATCCGCGCAGGTGTACACAATCAAATCGGAATTAAGGTTTAGTTTACCGCCTTTTTTTATGTTCAAGGAGGAGCCGGGATAAATTTTCAGCTGGTGATCAACAGTAAATATTCCTCCGTTCTCGATATACAAATTCATTAAATAGGATAGAGGGAAGTAGTATTTGGTTGTATCGATCTTTGTGACTGTGACGTCCAAATAAAGACTCCCGAGGCCTATTTGCCCATTAAGCACGTATTTCGAATAATCAGCTTTTGGGGCGGGATTAGTGACTCCGGGATTCGCAGGAACGTATTCCATGGAAAGGGAGCTGCCGGATTTCAGGTAGAAGACGCAGTTCTCCTCCGCTTTTTTGGTGGGTCCGTCTTTACCGACGAAACCACATTGTTTCTCCATTGTTTGGCCTGCGGCACTCATGCGAGCCAACGCGACCGCTTTCGACCCATATTTAAAAGTCGTGTACGTCTGGATGGATTGAATGTTAAATTCGTTCGTCGGGCAGACTCCCGAATCGTTAAGACTGGTCATAATGCCTCCGGAGGATGCGTCTTTGATTGCCAAAGGGCATGTCAAAGTTCCCGTTGATCCGAATTCAACGTAGCGACCTGGATCATTTTCATTCATTTCCTTCCCGTCGGTTTTCGAAGAGAACCTAGAAGAAGATGCTTTTTCCTTGATATACCCATAGACCTCCATGGTTCCATTGCAAACGATTGACGAATTGGAATCTAGGGCAATCTCAGCGTATTTTCCGGTAACGCCCTTCGTGTTAAAGACGCCACCGACAATCAGTGAGCCACCACTTTCGACGGTCAGTTTAGAGCCATTGACCATCTCAACCAGGGTTCTCCTGTATACATCAACATTTTTCTCAGAATTGTCTATAACCGAGTTTCCGGTAAAATCGCTCGGCTTGGTCGTCTCGCTTTCATATGGGAGTTTAAGGGAATCGCCGCTTTTTATGGCGTGCGATTCTTTGATTTGAACTGCTTGGCAGGCGGAGGTGCCATCTTGAGGCAAAACGAAAATCTCATCCTTCACGCTATTACCCGCAGCTATCTTGAGCGCATAATCCAAAGACGTATAACGAGTGGTCCCCTTTGAGTTCTTGATATAGCAAACCTCGCGAGCAGGTTTCGTGGAGAATTCGCTGCTCTCCTTGAATGAGCCAAATATCCAACTTCCATAGCCGACGTATGCCAATAAAGACGACGTCGACAAGAACAGCGGCAATTTCTTGATTTTATTCATTGTCGAAAATGCCTCCAGCTTTGAAGGAAAAACGGAAAGAACCGTTGCTCAATTTGTCATAAACTTCCTTCTTAAAGTCCGTGACATTGAAATTGACCTTGTATCTAACAGAAAAATAGACTAACGATTCATCTAAATACGGGAAGGTGGATAAGTCGAAGCTAGAGCTCAGTTCTTTATTTGCAGCTGCATTCGATTGAGAAACGGCGGTGTAATCTGTTTTAGAAAATTCGCTTGTTGAATTGGAAATCGCCAATTTAACATCGGTTGCCGAGCAAACAGAGAACAAGTCTAAATTTTGATTTCTATCAACCAAAACCGTTCCCAAAGTAAAACCTGTCCGATTGCTTGACAAATGGTCTCTAATTTTTCCGCCTTTTATATCAATGCGAAAAGGGATTTCTATATAGCCGTCCAAGGTTGCCGAGCTTATCGCGTGGTCCTTTACCAATCCGTTGCTTGTGTATTCAAAAATAGCCGGGGAATCGACAAAAGTGAAATACTGATTTAAATCGATGACATCCGCAGCACTGACCTGGATCTGAGTTTCCGCACTGGCTGCTCCGACGATAGACCAGGCGGAGAAGCCGATGGAAATAAGAGAGATATTACTTAGAAATAGTACCCCAAAAAAAATCTTAGATGAAATTCTCTTCAGTTTATTCTTTTTCATGTCAGTTATTTATGACAGCAGTTTACCACATGTTCATCAAAAAGTAAAACTTTATTGATGCCGTCTAACTTTTTGTGATTGTAACTAGACACAGATTAAAAAAAAGCCCCACAGATTATGAGGCTGAATGCTAGGACAGCTCCTACGAAGTGATGACATCACTGAGGTCATCGAAGTTGACGCGTTTCTTTCCTGATTTCTTTTCCATCAGAATTTTCTCCTCTTTTTACTAGACCCAAAATACCTCAAGCAAGGAGTATTCGGCTCTTACTTACCATCTTTCATCGCCATGGATATCCAAACCGGCATCCACTAATTGTTTATTCTTTGCAAATTCAGTGGCATCGTCTAGCTTTATTTCAGGTGGAACATAGTATGTAAAGGAATCATCTAATACATACGATATCAAATATAGTGAAACTGATATGTTTAGAACTTATGTAGTCTTTAAAGTAGATGGTGGATCTGATTTCACTCTTTACTACAGAAACAATGAAGTCAAAGCTTTGTACTAAGCCTTAAGTCAAACCAATAGCTGCTATCACTTAGCGGCTGTTTTTTACTTAGAAATTAATATATAAGACATATGATATAAAAAAGGCTACACCAGTTATTAAGTAAGGAAAATGGTTATATTTATTCAGTTTTCTTATTCCAACTTTACTAGCCCTATAATCAATCAAATCCAAATAAGGCTTGCTGTCTGACTTCCTATATTTTAAAGATATAAGCCCATATGAGATAAAATCGAATGCACCCCAATCAAAAAGCCACGTGAAGAAACAAAGAGCTAGAGAGATAGAGGCTGAAAATTCCAAGGCAGCAGACATAGCTTCTTTAGTTTTACCTAATCCATAATAGATTCCTAGCATCAAACTAGTAGCTACAACAATTTCTACTATAGCTCGTATTGTTACCCTTCCTAGTTTTGATTTAAAGAAATCTTTTATGTTTTCCATCTTCTTAGTTCAGCCTTTCATATTTGTTGTTATCATACAATCAATTCTTAGTACTTCTTTATATTTATCTTAAGGTTTCTTATAAAAACCTTAAGATAATTTAAACAAGATGGTCTTTCTATCTAATAGTTTTTTCTCGGCTAGCCTTGTTGGAGTAAAAAGGAAACAAACTGCATCAGCTCCATATTTTGTCTTAGTCTCCGAGTTTTAATTAAAGCAAGAATGTATAATGAAGTCTATGTGGGAATAGCTCTACATATTGGTGAATCTACTAACACTACGATTTTATTTTGCATAAAAAAAGATTATCAAACTATAATCCAGTAGATTTCATTTTGATTGAAGCTAAAGTGATGGATGGTGGCACACAACAAAAGCATAATAAAAAGGGGCCTCAGCCCTTTTTTATGATTACCATACTTCCTTATTGTTTATTAAGAATAAAGCTAAGTTATCCTTTTCGACTACATAACAGTCATAACTTTCTTTGTCGCTGAATTGACTATTCTGTAAGTTCCAAGTGACAGTCATATCTGATGAACTATTGCAACCAACATAACTAATATACTTAGATTCTTTTTCATCCTCAAACAAATAATCACAACTTCCATACCAGATTTTATCAGAATTCAGTATCTTTCCTTTAACTCTAGTAAACTCAGTCAATTCTATTTTAGTTGAAAACTTATACATCTCAAATACAGGTATTGTTTTAAAAGCATAATAATCTTCTATGCCCGGTTTCCATTTAAATATTACCTTCTCTCCCACTTCAAAATCATCAAAAGAAATTTTATTTAATACATACTTCAAATCTGATCCTTCTTCTGGATCTACGATAGAATAACATTTAACATCAACAGATTTGTCGACCCTGGTGACTGCTAAATAGTGACTGAAATAGAATTCATCTCTTACATAGTATTTCCCTAAATTATCTTTTTCCAAAGTTCCAGATGTATATTCATATGTGAACGGATCTAATCCTAATACAGTAAAAGGCCCAAGATCAGTAATTGAATTATCAGTCTTACAAGAGAACAAAGATACTAATGAAATTGCTGATAATACTATCTTTCTAAGAATATTATGCATAATACTTTTCCACCATCCTTTCAGTTTCTATTATTTTGTTGGTTATATACAATAACATTTTATATCAAAGCTTTTTTATAAACAATATAGACAATTTTTTTAGTTATCAAAGCTTAGTATCAATAAATCAATTGCTTATTAAAATAATTAGCCATGAATTTTCATTGTTTTAGCATTGAATTTCCTAAAATGTCCTTCTTATTTCTGTAATCGACCTTGTTTCCTATTTCGACATTTTATCCGCCGTTGATATCCTAGATGGTTAGCTCTAAAAGTTTGGCCAGCACATTGCTTCCGAGATTCTCCATAAAAGAAGATGCCCATACTCCAATAGATTACAAATCAATATTAGATAAATTAAAAAGCTTATTTGAAATAGAGACTTTGATGTTGGGTGGAGGTGTAATATTAAACTAGTCTTTCATCCATGTAGGTATGTGTAATGAAATCAATGTAGTAATTGCTCCTTGTGCTTATGGATTCACTAAGACTACGGCTCTATTCAGTTAAAAAAAGATTATCAAACTATAATCCAGTAGATTTCAATTTGATTAAAGCTAAAGTGATGGATGGTGGCACTCTTTGGGTCAGATATAAAGAAAATCATTAATAAACATCACCTAAATACAATCTTTTGACCGATACTAATTTTTATAAGAACTAAATAGTCCTTTTTCTTCTATAATACTATCGATATAAATTAAACGGATATGAACAAAATAGCAATTGTAGAAGATGATGAATTGGATCGTTCCAAATTAAAGACATTCATCAAACAGTATGAGATGAATAATCCAAGCTTTTCGTTTGAAATAATCACATTTTCAAATCCAATTGTATTTATCGACTCTTATTCATTTGATTTTGATCTAATCTTCTTAGATATAAAGATGCCTGGAATGAATGGAATGGATTTAGCTAAGAAGATAAGAGAAAAAGATAAGAATGTTATTTTGTTCTTCATAACCTCTTTAGGGCAATACGCAATAAAGGGATATGAAGTAGAAGCATTGGATTTCTTAGTTAAGCCTATTCAGTATCAAGAATTCGCATTAAAATTTGATAGAGCCGTAAATAGAATTCACAAATCCAATTTAGAAGAAAGCATTGTGGTGACATATAAAGGAAATTCAATCAGACTAAGCATAAATGAAATCACCTATGTAGAAGCAATACATCATAGAATCGTATATCACACCGATTCTAAAAGGGAATTTATGTCTTTAGGAACTCTTAAATCTGTGATAGAAAAATTAAATAGCAACTTATTCTCACTATGTAACAAATGCTATCTAGTAAATCTAAAGTTCATAACTAATATAGATGATACTTACTGTTATTTAGGTAATGAAAAATTATTGATTTCTAGGCCTCGAAAAAAAGAATTCAAACAAGCCTTTGTCAATTATCTTCAAGGTAATTCAAAATGAATGAATTCTTAATCAAACTTTTAGGGGAAGAAGTCCTTAAACAGCTTGTTATAATATTATCAGCTGATTTTGAAGTCCTTCTATCTATCTATCTATCTATTCAATATAAAAGGTCACTATAAGAAGAAGTGGTGGTTTTGGAATCTCATTACTATTTTTTCACTCATACTTTTATCTGTTCCTCTTGCATATTTAAGAAGCACCATGTCAAGCATAAGAGCCTTACAAGGAATAGTTCATTCATTGTATATGTTTGGACTAACACAACTGCTTTTGTTCATCACTTATGATGAAGAGAAATTCCAATGGATCCAATCATTATGTGCCACACATGCAACAAGAATATTCACTGCAAAATCATTAGGAGCAATCCTAAATCTAACAGGTAATGATGCTTTTTTAACCATATCTTTCTTCGGAAGTCAAAATATATATTTAGATTGGACAATATATTATGCTTATCATATAGCAATCTACATAATCTTCGGCTTCATTTTTAAAATGAAAAACAATGTCAGTTTATCTAAAAAAGGAAAGCTCAACATTTCAATTTTAACGATTTTTTCTGTATTAGCGACTGATTTCTTCTATTGTTTCGTCACTCCGTATGAATCACAAAGTTTAATTCTGTCTGGAATGATTAAAATAGTTTGTTGCTTTATGGCTTTGATGATTCTAATCATTAGAAAAGGAATCTTCTATTCATCGAATCAGGAACAAGAAATGGCTTTGATGTCAAACTTGTTAGACAAAGAAAGAGAGCAGTTTGAAAAAAGTAGAGAAAATATAGATATCATAAATTCTAAGTGCCATGATTTAAATCACCAATTATCCAAACTAGAAGGAAAGATAACAGATGAAGAACTATTATCTTTGAAAGAAGCTACTTCCTTCTATGATTCAACCGTAAAAACGGGTAATGATGTAGTAGACTCAGCAATTTACGAAAATCAACTGATTTGTCAAAAACACAACATCAAATTAACTTGTATGTGCGATGGAAATCTTTTGAATTTTATGGAAAAGACTGAGTTATATTCCTTAATAACAAATGCTTTGTCTAATGCAATCAAAGCTGTCGAGAATCTCCCTGATGATAAAAGAATTGTCGATTTTACTTTAGCCAAGAAGAATGGAATTATATTATTAGAGATTGATAATTATTTTGATGGTGAAATCAAATTCAGTTCTTCTAATCTTCCAATATCGACCAAAACAGATGGGAAGAACCATGGCTTTGGGTCTAAATCAATTTCATACATTGTCAATAGATACAACGGAACATTATCCTATTCTACCGACAATCAAATATTCAAATTACTTATTTCATTTTAAAAATCCTAGCCGCTGAGCTAGGACTTTTAATTTCAATGTTTCTAATCTACTTTTTATTCCCTGGTAAGAATAAAACAACTATTTCAGTTATAGTTCCAATAAGGAATAATATCAAGAAAGTCAAATAGATTCCAAGATTTCCTCCAAACCAATTAACACCGGTCATCAAGTCTGCTAGGGGGTAGCAAGCAAGATATAACTGTCTTCCACATCCAACTGAATAGAATGCGACAGAAACTAATGGTGCATAATCATTGATGTACTTAAATCTAACAAAGAACGATATTATTCCTATCAAGCTTCCGATTAGAAACATGATGAATGCAAATGTTCTCGAATAGTCTTCAATCTTCAATTCACCTGGATTAATAATCAAATAAGGAATCGATACGATCAACATAAACAAAGATATTCCAAAAGATAAGTATTCAATCCAAGAGCAATCTTTTGAAAAAATATTCTTAAAATAATTCTTCATTTGATTACATCTCCTTTTTCTTTCTATTTTCCAAGACTTCGAAAGTAACATCCAAAGCTAAGAAAATGCCAGTAACGCTTCCTAGCACTGAAATGACACTGATAATTCCTGTTTTCCACCAGCTAGCACCTGTATCGATGACAACATCATCACCAGCCATAGCAAAATTACGTGAAATCGTATAGAAATAATGTTTAGCGATGGTTCTAGCTTTACCCCAAAGATGACCATCTTTATCCTTTATCAAAGCATTCTTCAAATCAGATGTTCCTCTAGTCTCATCATTATTGAACTGATCGATTCCAGCATCAACGGATTCATTAGTATATAAATAATATCTACTTCCTTTAGATGAATCTGTCATAGCAACACCTTTGAATCCCCATTCGTTTCTTAGTACTTGAGTCATAGTAGCTGGATCCATAGAAACAACCTTAAATCCAACCCTAGTATTTGAAGTCATCGTACCCAATGATCCACCTTTGGTAAAGCTTCCTTCAAATCCTTTCAAAGGTCCTTGTCTATAGGTTTGCTCAGTCATGATAGTTGAATTACCATTTCTCCAAGTTTCTTGATCATTAGCACAGAAATGCTTTACATAAGTGGTCAAGCCTTTCTCGGTAGCAGCCTTAGTTTGAATAGACCCGACCAAATATGAAAGGATAGTATCTTCGGAATAGTATTCATAGTTTCTTCCTGCATATGGTGTTCTATGCATGTTAGCTCCGAATCCATACACTCCGTTTTGACCTACAGCCATTCCATCCTCAGCCATGAATTTTCCTCTCAAAGCGATAAGTTCATCGTTGAATGTCGAAGTCGCAACTACTTCACTGACATGTGAGAATCCGACATTTGATTGAATTCCATCTGGTCCATCAGCAGCTGAGGTTTGAGGAACTCCAAGTTCTTCAATAGCGTCATTTCCAAACTTTTCGCCACAAATCTTTGCTAATTGAGTCGGAGTCAATTGATCGATGAATTTATCCCATTTTTCATCATCTTCATAAGGAACATTGCGCATATCCTTCAAAGTGATTGGAGTCTCATATTTCTGTGAAAACTTATACGAAGTCACATCAGGTGCATCGCTAGGTTTAACATAAGTATGACCTTCCAAAATAGTTTTAATTTGATCGTTGACGGTCAAGTTTTCAATTCTAGATGGATATGTATTCCAATCAGATCTAGTCAAATAATTGACTGTATCTTTCATAAAATAATTTATATCCATATCGTCGAATTGGTTAGATACTATATTTCCAGTATCAGGAGATTTAGCGTAAGTTATATTATCCAAAGAAGACAGAGTAGTTTTAACTGCATTTTGCTTATTTCCGGTTACTATTTGTCCATCTTGATCAAACAATCCAGAAATGCCTTGTAATGCCATAACATTATTTAAAGCATCATGACAATCTTTTCCAATACTGAAATAATAATCTCCTGGATCAAAAACATAGCAACCTTTCTTTGTTGAATCAGCTCCGTTAACAGCTTTATTATCATATGTTGCAAATAAATAATCATCTGCGGTTATAGTTATGGTCTCACTCTCATTTGCTTTAAGGTTCTTCGTCTTTCCATAGCCTATAAGCTGTATAGCTGATTTTTCTGCATTTCCAGTAGTATAAGGAAGTGAAGCATATAGTTCTACAACATCCTTACTCTCTCCAGAATAATTGTCGCTTCCCAAATTGGTAACTTTGACTTTTGCCTCGACCACATGTTTGTCTCTATTCCACTGTATGCTTTCAATTTTTTCTTCAAACTTAGCATATGAGATTCCATATCCGAAAGGATATGAAATTTCATCTGCATAGTTCCAAGCACCATTAGAAGCATAAGATCCAATTGTATTCTTTGCATTATTCTTTCCTTGAACTTGATCAAAGTATCTAGTCTCATAATACTTATATCCGATATAAATATCTTCTGCATAGACTAAATATTTATTTTGACCTGGTTCAGTAACATTTGAATAATTGAAGGATCCAAAGTTTCTCATAGCCGGTGAAGACAATGAGTTTGTAGCATATGTATCAACAGTTCTACCGCTTGGATCATATTCACCTTTCAATACTTTAGCTACACCTTCAAATCCAGTATATCCTGGATAGCCTATCCAAAGACATGCATCAACTCCTAGTGACTCTAATTCACCAACTTCCATCGTGGTAGCTGTATTCAAAAGAACGACAATCTTTTTGAATCCACTGGCTTTAGCCAATTCGATGGTTTCTCTTTCTTCTTGATGAAGTGAAAGCATCCTAACACCTTGATTGTCGATAGGATCTCCGTTTTCATCTGCCCCATTGTCTTGGTTTGAATCGCCTTTACTAGCAAAATCTTGCTGTTCTCCTGAAAATCTACCCAGAGTGATCAAAGCCACATCGTTATATTGACTGAAAGAAGACTTCATTCCATCATCGTAGAAGTCCTTTCCGACTTCCCCGATGAATCCACGACTTCTTTTCACAGTCGAGTTCTTCAATGCATTATAGACATTATCATTTATAGAATATCCTTCGTTCTTCAAGGCTTGATATAATGAAACAGCTCCGCCTTCTTCAGTTGTGATAGATCCTCCAGATGCACCCTTGAATATATTGTCTGCACTAGTTTTACCTAAGAGTGTCATCTTAGAACCAGCTGCAATTGGCAATGCATTATTGTTGTTGAATAAAAGAACAGATCCTTCAGCTTGAGTTTGAATTTCATTCAATCTCTCTGCTTTTCTCATTTCTTCAATTGAAGAATAATCAGAACTTTGGGTATTAGGTTTTGATATTCCAAGGAAAATATCTACTTGTCCTGAATTTTCAAATGCGAGAATTCCTGCATAAGAACAAAGTGCAGTCAAAAGAGCAAATGTTCCAGTAAGTCCCCTAAACAACTTGCTTTTTTTCATTTTATATCTCCTTATCTATTAATAAAGTTGAGCAGTGTAATCAACATAATCAAAATTAGCTGTTCCTTCAGTTACAGCAATACTTGTGGCTTTTGTATTAAAGGAATTCAAATATTCGCTACCACTGGCATATTGTTTAACTTCTTGAGTTGTATTATCCGTGAATTGAGTATGAGTCTTAGCTGCATCGTCCCAGTTATCTGAATCAACATAATATTTACCATCATAATTCATTGTAACTCTACTAGGAGCAGAAAGGCTTATATCAGACATTGAATCATCCAATTCATTGGCTGTTTTGGTATATGTTCCATAGAAGGAAAGAACATAATTTGCTCTTTCATTTCCTTGAACACCATTTCCTTCCTCAGGAAGAACTAATCCAGAATAAGAAGTCGAGTAAATGGAGAAGCAATAATGAGTCGAGTCCAAGAGATCCAACACTTGTTGATTCATAGTTGTCACATAATAATTATAGGTAGGTCTCACATTCATATAGCCTAAGGATGCGTTGCTCATGTAACTACCTGTAATTGAGTATCCTACAGCAGAGGTTGAAATACTTGTTCCTTCATCTAAGGCTTCGGTTTTGAAGAAATCAAAGCTAGCTGCTTTTTTCGAAACTGAAACATCAACAGGCTTAAAGGCAAGAGCTTTCATGAAATCTTCTTTGGTCTCATAGGTGACTTTATTAAAATAGGCACCTGTTCCAGTAACAGGATGAAAGTTCTCTGAATCGACATAAAAGTTAGAATTGAAATTTCTTACTATTCTTGTAGGAGTAGCTAAAGATACATCCAGTGTATCTTCATCTAACTCATTAGTTTTTTGAGTACAGGTTCCATAATAACGAGTTACAGAGCTTTCACGAGCAGAACCAGTGGCATCGTTTCCTACATCAGGTAAAACCACTCCTGAAAAACATGATGAATCCAAAGTCAAACAATAAGTGTTGTCTGAATAAAGTTGAATAGTTTCAAATGAAAAAGTGGTCCAATAAATTTGGTTTGCTGGTCTCATATTTTGATACTGAAGAACAGCAGGTGAAATATAAGCACCAGTCAAAGTAACATCGGTAGGATCGTCTTTCTTTCCAGTGTTTTGAGAATTACCTACATTGGAATTTGCTGAATTTCCATTAGTAGGCTTTGATTCATTGCAAGACATAAGTCCCAATAAAGAAGAAGACAAAAGAATAATTTTTAATAATTGTTGTTTCATATTACCCTCCTAGGTAATCGCTTTCAACCATAATTTCTTTCTCTTCTATTATCAATTGAATTAGAACAAACTGTTTATTTTTTATACTGAATTGTATACTCTTACAATAGTAATGGATTTAAATTATGAGTAAAACAATAGAACAAATAGTATTCGGTAAATCTAAATTCAATAATGAAAAACTACTCAATTATGGATTTAAACAATATGATGATTCTTTTAAATTCGAAAAGAAATTATCGATTGATAATATGATGCTCATCCTCGAGATTCAATCAAACAATGTCATCAATTCCAAAGTTATAGATTTAGATGTCAATGAAGAGTATTTAAACTATAAATTCAGCAATAAACTTGGTGAATACGCCTATAAAATAAAAGAAGAAGTAATAAATATATTAGAAGATATTAAAGAGAATTGCTCTATTGAAACTAATTATAGATTCGATCAATCCAATCGAATCGATTCATATATTTGTAAAGCATACAAAGTAAAGCCAGAATTTCTAGGAAAATCAAATCCTAGTTCCGGTGTATATAGGCACTTAGAAAATAGAAAATGGTTTGGTCTTATCATGAACATAGACAAAAGAAAATTAGGTTTGAAATCTTCGGATGAAATAGAAATTATCAATTTGAAAATCACTCCTCAAATCATAGAAGAAAAATTAAAATCAATCGGATATTTCAAAGCATATCATATGAATAAGAAATCATGGATTTCAGTATCTTTAGATGATTCTTTATCGGATGAAGAAATAATAAGATTGATTGATTTGTCATTTGAATTGACAAAAGACTAGTAAATATTGTGTTTATTACCTATTAAGTTGTTTTTTATTACTTGTTGCCAACTAAATAATTGTAAATATAAGTTTTACAATACATACTATAAGAAATTTCGACAGATAGATTTATAATAAAGCGTTAGAAGGGAGATAGTTATGTTCAAAAGAAATAAAAAGAAATATCTCATCGCATTTGATATGGATGGGACTTTATTAAAGAGTGACAATACTGTAGGAAAGAAATCTAGAAGGATTATAAAGAAATTAGTAAAAATGGGTAACTACGTCACAGTTGCTAGCGGAAGACCTGTTAGAGTAATCCTATCCTATTATGAAGACTTAGGTTTGAATGGACCTATAGTCTCATATAACGGATCTTTGGTATCTGATCCATCAGATAGTTCTTTTGTGCCATCTAAAAGATTATTTCCTAAGGAAATCATTATCGATTTTCTTAACAAAGTCGGATACGATAAAATCGAGAATGTCCTCATAGAAACTGAAAAAGCAATAATATCAAAGAAAAAAGATCAGACTTTACAAGGCTTTTATCACAAAGAAGGAATGGAAGAAAGAATTGGAGATGTCAGAACACTGATCGATGACGATTGTTTTATTTGTGTATTATCGATGGCAGATCACAAATTCGATGAAAGATTAGTGAACGCTGCTTTCTACTATCCTAATATGGGACTTAGATTTTGGGGTGGAGTCGAAAGCAATTTTTCCGAGCTATATTGGTTAGATGTATCAAAGACATATGGATTGGAACAAGCAAGACAAAAACTGGGTTTATCAAAAGATCAAATAATAGTAGTAGGCGATGCTGATAACGATGTAGAGATGCTCACTGAATACCCCCATTCTATAGCAATGATAAATGGTGAAAACCAAGTAAAGAAAAGAGCGTCGACTGTCTCTAAATACGATAATAACCACGATGGTGCTGCAATAGCAGTCTATGAAATGATAAAGAAATTAAGAAAAGAAAATTGAAGAATATAATATCAATTGACCTATCTCAATGAGAAAGAAATAGATACCTGCACTATAAAAGTAACATCACAATTAGATTTAAAGAAATTGTTTAATTAAAAAAAGCAAAAAAGCGAGGCCTTATGCCTCACTTTTTCTATGCATTTATAGCAGGTAAATAATAACAATAATAACTAATGATATAACCTATAAAAAATAAAATAGAAATCAAGATATAAGCAGAGAAATTCCACTTTCTTTTCTTTCTTGCATTTTTATTCAATTAAATCTTTATATGGTCTAACAATGTCTTTTCTAAGAGCACTGATAGTTGAAGCAAACCCATAAGAGGCAAAATCAAAGAAGCCAAAGTTATTGATCAATGAAAAAGCACCAATAGCTAAAAGGCAGGAACCACTTATAGCAAATCCATCACACAAAGACTTGTAGTCACGAGACATTCCATAATAAACAGCTAAAAATATCGATATTCCTAATATTATACTGATCAAACCCCCGATTCCTGTTTGACCATATTTTGAATTCATTATCTTTTTAACATTATCCATACCTTATTCCTTTCTTCCTAATTATTTACTTTTTTCTCATTAAAAAACCTATAAGACAAAAAAAAGCTATCAGTCTTGGACTGATAGCAATTTTAATTCTTTTTGAAATTAGTCGAGCTTGAGATGGCTTCTGAAATCATCAATGATCTTATGAGCCAATTCTTGTCCTAATTTTTCATTTGGAGTTACTGTTTCAACATAAATCTTGCATTTAGGTTCAGTTCCAGAAGGACGGCAAGCAAGCCATCCATCCTTGAAGAAATACTTCAAACAGTCGCAAGAAGGAATCTCAGTGATAGGTGTAACTTCACCAGTTACTAAGTCGAAATGCTTTCTCTCGAGATAGTCATCACATGCGATGACCTTGTCTCCTCCGATTACCTTCAAAGGATTGACACGAAGCTCATGGAGTTGCTCGGTCATCTTCTGACGTCCAACCAATCCATTGACATAGATGTTATCGACGACATTTTCATAATGACCGAATTCCTTCTCAAGTTGTGCAAAGTATTGATCGACAGTCATTCCATTACGATAGCACCACTCGACCATATCAGCAATTGCAATATTGGATTGGAGACAATCCTTATCACGTACGAAGGGTTGGGTGATATAACCATAAGATTCCTCATATCCAAATTCAAATGGTTCATCAGGAGTATGCTCAATCATGTATCCGGTGAACTTGAATCCAGTAGGAACCCACTTGACTTTAAGGTTGAACTTCTTTGAAGCTACATCAGCACCGAAATTAGATGTGACGAATGAAGAAACGATATAACCATTATCATGAAGTGTACCGAGTTTCTTACGCATAGTCATCAAATAATTGATGAGAAGTCCGCCAGTTCTATTTCCAGTGTAAAGGTGGAATTCATTATCACTTCCGATAAAGCCGAATCCGACACGGTCAGCATCAGGATCGTTGCAAAGTGCGATGACATAAGAAGGATCCTTGGCATGTAATTCCTTCAAAAGTTTTTCAGCCTTCACAAAGGATTCAGGAAATTCAGGGTTAGGGAAGTGAACACCATCAAAATTTCCATCCCAACGATCTTGGCCAGGAACAGAAGTGACAGTATATCCGAGCTTTCTCAAAGCCCAAGGACCCAAGAAGACGTTACATCCACATTGAGGAGTGTAAACAATCTTGATATGTCTTTCGCCAGGAAGTGAAGAAGTACTAGCTTCACGAGCGATAAACTTCTCATCGAAGTTCTCACCGAGAACAGTATTGACTCCAGAAACTGTACCTTCTTCAGGCTTGACTTCAACATCGAGGAAATCAGGAAGAGAGGCAATCTCCTTCATCAACATATCGATGTTCTCATAAACCATCTGGCATCCAGTTTCATCATAGACCTTGTATCCGTTATAAACACAAGGATTATGTGAAGCAGTCACCATAACACCAGCACAGCAATGCATCTCACGAGTTGTATAAGAAAGCTCGGGAGTAGGGTGTGGGCAAGCAAAAGTGAATGTGTTGATTCCATATGCATTGAGAATATCACATACTTCCTTTGCAAAGTCTTGAGAATTATGACGGGAATCAAATGATACAGCTACGCCACGCTTCTTTCCTTCTTCTCCATAGTGGTGGATGACGAATTGTGCCATTCCAACAGTAGCCTTTTGAACAACCAAAGGATTCATTCTATTGGTTCCAGGACCCATTTCTCCACGAAGACCAGCAGTTCCAAAAGCGATATCGCCACCAAACATATCACGTAACTTGTCGTCGCTAGAATTACGAATGATTTCCTTGTCAGCATCACTGACTTTAGGACTATCCAACCACATCTGAGCACGCGCTTTAAAATCCATTGTTTATTTCCCCTTCCTACCCTTTTTTTCCATATCAAAACAAGGGTTAATAACCATTTGTTATTATAGTCTTTTAAATATACTTTTTTCAACAAAATTTAAAGTTTAAACATCGTATACTTTATTTACTCTTCAAAGTCGGAATTTCATTTATATATTCCCATTCAATCCCCCAGTGAAAGTTATCAGACATCATATCTTCCGCTTCATACGAGGAAGTATTTCCATTAAAGAAAACAAAGGAATCTTCACACCACGTCTCTGTCTTTACATCAGACTCCAAAAATTTAATAGCATTCTCGTCCACATCGATAAAAGCCTCAGCTTCTATACAAGCGATATCTTTAGACAAAAACAATGCCTTAGGACCATATCATAAAGATATAAAAGTTCAGGGCGAATGGTATAAGTTCTACCAATTATAGTTTAAGTAGTGTCAACAAAAATATCAAAACATAAGTCCATTATCTAATTCTATTGATAACTAATTTGTTAGTATCAATCATTTCATTATCTTTTGTAATTGAAAATACTTTTTATGATCATCATCGATCAGGCTTTTCAATCTCATCAACCCATCGCTGAAATTAGAAACCTTAGCGTATGAATTGATATAAGGCATCGTCAAAAAATCATATGAAGTCATGATTTTTTCATCTCCACCATTGATGGTGAAGAATTCCTTCAGTGTTTTATATTCTTTTCCTTCGAAAAAGAACGATTTCTTTTTCGATAATAAATATCCTAAATCGAACCAACTCTCAATAGGATGAGAATTATATTCATCAGTTATTCTCTTTATCGAGCTATAAAAAGTCGGTCTATTTTTATCCAGTCCTTTAATTTCTAAGAATCTGAGAAGCAATCCTTTAGATAGTAAAGATTGTAATTCGACAATGGGTCTAGGCGCATTGTTCAATATCGTGAGTCCTAATTCATTCGAGTCATTCAATCTAATACCGCCCAATGCTAATTTATGTCCAGGATTTAGTAGGAATGATATTTCAAAAAGAGCAATTTCTTTATCTTTGTTGTCTAAAAAAATACTGACTGCCCTCTTGCCTTTCTCAATATCCATCTCATATAGCCAGTTAGTAAATGATGAATCGTTGAATTGATCGATGAACAAATCTGGGTAAAGACACATTTCATCACCGACTTGTTCTAAAGATGAATAAGACAATCTATCGTTGGTTCTAAATGTTCTCTTGATCATATGGCAATTCCTCTTTGCATGTCGATGATGACTACTATAAAGCTAAACACTACCAAGAAGAAAAAGACCCAACTTATCGAGGAAAACAAAGTATCCAATATTCGATGGTTCTTTTGTCTAGTAATCTTCAACATGCTTTTAATCTTGGTCGATTCTTCAAACACAAATCTATTAATTGAATCTTTATCTAATATCATCTTGTCTTTAATATGTTCGACAAGATAAGACATCAAATCTCCTGCCAACTTGTCTATTTTATTCAAAAGTTGAACAGATTTGTTTTTGGAGAAATTCAAGACATAATCAAACCCACTATCTCTTCTAGATTTTATGGAGAAGATAGTAGCGAACAAAATATCGTATATCAATGTTCCGACAATAGGAATAAAAAGTGCGTAAGTCGATAAATAAGACCAATCTGGAGAAATCAAAAACTCTCGCATCAATCCATTAGAAAAAAGATAAAGAGAGAAGAAATTGCTGAATAACAACAATAAGACTGATAGGAAGGACTCAATAAATCTCAATCCACCAGCTCTTCTATCTCTACTCTTAACTTCATCGATTACATTGGTCATTCTAAAGACTTGATCTTTGTGCCACCCATCGATTCTTTTGGAAACAATTTCAATTTTATCTTCATCAGAAATATTATTATTTACTATTAGTTCATCTATAGTCAAAATCTCGCCTTTATAGTCGATCAAGAGTTGTCCTATGGATAAAGGACAATCCTTGGGCTGCTCTTTTTCAAAAGGGTTGACCCACCAATTGACAAAAGAATGTATAGCATACTCAAATACATGTGTCTCTAAAGAGGCGTAATCCATCATATTGGTAACTGCAAAATCCAAATCACGAAGTGAAGCATATTCATACATCAGTGAAGGAAGATAAGTCAAAGAAGCTTGTTGCAATTTGATCATGGATTCTATGTAGACAGGCGAGTTCTTCAACGAAACTGAAAGTTGTTGAACAACCTTATAGCAATTGATTCCCGAAGCTTCCATCAATAATCTATTTCTATCAAGAGTATTCATAAAGGCATCACCTCACTATAAGGGACAAAGTAATTGAATATTGGTTCAAAAAATCCATAGTCTATAGTTAAAGCTGGTCTCATTCCACTTATAAAATAAAATACAGTTGTGACTGACATGCACATAAACAATATGGAATAGGTTAGATGGATAAACTTATGACCTATTCCTCTATTGAAAGGATTGGATAAATGCACAAAGTGCTGGGATGATATTCTAAATGTCAAAAGCAAGACTAGAAAAATCACCATTATCAAAAATGTTCCCGAAGTCAAATATAACGCCTCTAAGTTCTTTGGAGAGTAAACGAAAATAGGTTTAAGAAATTCATAGAATCCTTTCCCGACTGCATTTAGAACTTTATACTCAAAATAAAACTTGTCGAATAGAAAAAACAAGAATAAACAAATATAAGGAGGAAAGAAAGACCAAAACAAAACTTTTATCTTGTTGTAGGAAACAAAAAAGGAAATAGCTATACAGCATACCAATGGAATTGTTATAAGCCATGATAGGACCATGATAACCGTCTCCTTTTATGTTTCTTATTTTACCTAATAATTAACTCAAATCAGAAAGTATTTTGCGAAGGTTGTCGGGAAGAGGCGCTTCAAATGTCATACCAGAAAGATATGATAGAACACCATCGATCTTCAAAAAACTGAATGTAGCTGCGTGAAGGAATTGAGACTTCAATCCATAGAGATCTTCAAATTCTTTATTTATTTCAAAGTTTCCGTACTTTCCATCACCTACAACCGGATGACCAATCAAAGAGAAATGGGCACGAATCTGATGTGTTCTACCAGTCAACAATTCGACATTCACCAATGCAGTATTGGAGAATTGCTTGACTCTTTTATATTCAGTTATCGCTGTCTTAGCACCTTCTTTCAATGTGCCAGCCCTGACCATTCCTTTATCAGCATCTTTGAGCAAAGGAATATTGATAGTTCCTGAGCCATTCAACTTTCCATAAACCAAGGCTGTATATGATTTCTTTATTTGAGTTCTGTCTCTGAACAAAGCCAATAATTCCTGCATTGCAGGAAGATTCTTGGCACAGATGACAATGCCAGTAGTATTTCTATCCAATCTATGACAAGGCCCAGGAACAAAGCCATAAGAATTGTTCGGGTTGAATTCACCTTTTTGTATAAGGTATGAGGTCAGCATATTGGCTAAAGTGAATTTGCTATCCTTTCCATCAGAATGAATGAGCAATCCTCTCGGTTTATTTACAACCACTATATTCTTATCTTCATAGATGATATCCAAAGGAGTAGAAATCGGTTTTTCTACATAATCCTTCTTAAATTTTTCTAAAAGATCTGGTTTTAAATATATAAATAAGGTATCGCCATCTTGCAAAATATATTTAATATCTACCTTTTTTCCATTAACTTTGACATCTTTTTGCCTAAAAAGCTTATAAATGAAGGATAAAGGAGCTTCTTTTATCCATCTTTTGATAAATTTGTCGACTCTTTGGTTGGCCTGTTCGGCGGTAATTTTAATTTCCATGCAAATTTCTCTTTTCAAATCAAATCTTTTCTATTATAATACTACACGCGCTGGAGAGATACCCAAGTGGTTGAAGGGGTGGGCTTGGAAAGCTCATAGTGGCAGAAATGCCAGCAAGAGTTCAAATCTCTTTCTCTCCGCCATTAAGATTTTAATAGAACATCCATGAATTTGGATGTTCTTTTTCTTATAACCGATTAAATAGTTCCTAATTGTAAGTTTGAATTTCATATTCAAAAAATGGATAAAAAAAGCCGAGCACTGAAGCTTGGCTTTTCCTTTTATTCCAGTTCAAACGCACCAGTATATAACTGATAGTAAGTTCCTTTCATGTCAATCAATTGATCGTGAGTTCCTCTTTCGATAATCTTTCCGTGATCCAATACCATAATGACATCTGAGTTTTGAATTGTGGAGAGACGATGAGCTATGACGAATACGGTTCTACCATTCATCAAGTTATCCATACCTTTTGTAACTATGGCTTCTGTTCTAGTATCGATAGAGGATGTAGCTTCATCCAAGATCAAGACAGGTGCATCATTTACTGCAGCACGAGCAATGGATAGAAGTTGACGTTGACCTTGAGACAAGTTTCCACCATCATTGGTGAGCATTGTCTGATATCCGTCAGGAAGACGTGTGATGAATGAATCGGCATTAGCTAACTTTGCAGCAGCAATACATTCTTCATCAGTAGCATCCAATCTTCCGTAACGGATGTTATCCATGATAGTTCCAGTAAACAAATTAGTATCCTGCAAGACCATTCCAAGAGATCCTCTCAATGAAGATTTCTTAATCTTATTTATATTGATTCCGTCATATCTAATCTTTCCATCAGCTATGTCATAGAATCTATTCAACAAATTGGTAATGGTTGTTTTTCCAGCTCCTGTGCTACCGACAAAGGCCACTTTTTGACCAGGCTTTGCATATAAAGTAATATCGTGAAGAACAACCTTATTTGGATTATAAGCAAAGTCCACATCGAACATTCTTATATCGCCTTCGAGCAAAGTATAAGTAATAGTACCATCAGCAGTATGAGGATGTTTCCAAGCCCAGATTGTCTGATTTTGCCTTGTAGCTTCGACGATGTTTCCTTGCTCATCGTATTTAGCACGAACCAAAGTGACATATCCATCATCTACTTCAGAAGTTTCATCCATCATTTGACATACTCTTTCACAGCCACCATATGCCAATCCGACAGAGTTTACCTGGTTAGCAATTTGAGAAGCATTGTTGGTCATCTGTTTTACCATAGGTAGGAACGAAACGACTAATCCTACTGTGATTTCAGCATAACTTCCAGACAAAGTAGGATTCTTAACGTGTCCGATATAAAGCAATGTTCCAACAATAGCGATAACCACATACAAGATATTACCGATATTTCCAAGAATTGGCATCATAGTGTTTGCATATGAGTTTGCCTTGGTGGAAACATCTTGCAAGTTTCTAACAATAACATCGAAATCCGCTTCGCCTTGTTCCTCATGGTTGAACGATTTGATCACCTTCAAGCCGCTCATCATCTCTTCGACATATCCTTCTTCTTTTCCTAAGACTCTTTGTTGAGCGACGAAGTTCTTCGATGATTTTCCACCTACTTTATAAGTCACGAAGAACATCCAAACCACAAAGAGCATAACAATAAGAGTTAAATATATAGAAGAGAACAACATGACGAACAAAACACAGACGAACAGTATTCCAGAAATCATTATTTCTGGAATAGATTGAATCAAGAATTGTCTTACCGTATCGATATCGTTGAGATATATAGACATGATGTCTCCCTTATCGTGACGATCGAAGTAAGAAATAGGAAGACTTTCCATATGGATGAAAACTTTCTTACGAAGCTCATCCATATACTTTTGACCATATGTGGCATTAATAAGTGAATAAGAGAATGATCCTATTACCGATATAACATAACATGTCACTAGAATCATTAGCCACGGGAAAATCTTGCTCCAAAGTTCATCTGGTGAAACAGATAAAACATAGTGACCTGTCAGCTCATTAAATACTGCATATTGACCATATATGTTGGTGACTTGTTGTATGACAACAGGTGCAACAATATTTCCGACAGCGACAAAGAAAATACAAAGCAAAGCGATTGAGAATGCCCATTTATGGTTTCTAGCATAATCCAAGACACATCTCATCATAGGATTCTTACCTTTTTTTATAGGTTTGTCCTCGATATCGATGTTTTCTTTATTCATTGAGATTTCTTCAGACATTTTGAGCACCTCCCACACGATTTTGAATATCGTTAATTTCTTTGTAGATAGAGCAATTTTGAACTAGATAATCATGAGTACCCTTGTCTACAATCTTTCCGTCATCCATGACTAAAATCATATCTGCATCTTTGACTGATGAAACACGTTGAGCGATGATGATCTTAGTAGTATCAGTCAAAGTATCTTTAAGACCCTGGCGAATCAAAGCATCAGTCTTTGTATCGACAGCCGAAGTGGAATCGTCGAGAATCAAAATCTTAGGCTTCTTTATGATTGCTCTGGCGAGACACAATCTTTGCTTTTGTCCACCTGAGACATTTGTTCCACCTTGGAGAATTTCAGAATCATATTTATCGGGGAATGATTCGACAAACGATGAAGCCTGAGCTATATCACAAGCCTTTTTTATTTCATCATCTGAAGCATCTTTATTACCCCAAAGCAAATTAGACTTTATTGTTCCACTAAATAGAACATTTTTTTGTAAGACCATACCCACAGCATTTCTCAATGTTGTGATGTCGTAGTCTCTGACATCTACACCCCCGACTTTAACATCGCCTTGTGATACATCATAGAATCTTGATATGAGATTTACCAAAGTCGATTTAGATGATCCTGTCGATCCTATGATTCCGACGGTTTGACCGCTCTTGATATGTAAATCGATGTCCTTAAGTGCGAACTTCTCAGCTTCAGGTTTATACTTGAAAGAGACATTATCGAAGTCTATACTTCCATCCTCCACTTTCATTACAGGATTGGTAGGATTGGAAATTGTAGGCTTTTCAACTAACACTTCATATACACGACGCATAGAAGCAGTGCTCATTGAAATCATCATAAACACTGATGAAAGCATCATCAAAGAAGACAAAATCATTGCACCATATGTAATCAATGATGTTATTTGTCCGATAGTGATAGCTGTTGTAGCACTCTCTCTAACCAGCAATGTATATCCACCAAACAAGACTAAGCTCATAGAAATATACATAGCACAGTACATAGAAGGATTGGTCATTCCAATCAATCTCTCTGCTACTATTAAACCATTCCTAATATCTTCACTTGCTTTAAAGAATTTCTTGTTTTCATAGTCTTCACGAACATAAGTTTTCACAACTCTTATACCACGAACATTTTCTTCGACCGACTCATTCAATCAATCGAGCTTTTTAAAAACTTTATTGAATACAGGAATGACATTGCCGATCAACAACACTAATACAACTGCAAGAACAGGTATAGTAATGGCAAATATCCAAGCCAACTCAGGAGATTGTATGATTGCCATCACCAACGAGAATATGAACATCAATGGAGCTCTCAAAGCGATACGTATCATCAACATATAGGATAGTTGTATGTAGGTGATATCTGTCGTTTGTCTAGTTACGAGACTAGATGTCGAGAACTTATCAATATTAGCGAAAGAAAACTTTGATACTGCCGAGAACAAATCTTTACGAAGATTTGTAGCAAATCCAACAGCAGCCTTTGCTGAGACCTTGGCAGCCGTATAACCACAACCAAATGAGCAAAATGCCAAGGCTATCAATCCCAAGGAATAATAACCGACTGTCGCCATTGCTTCGCCTTCAGTCATCGTCTGGTTGAGAATATACCCTTCGCTCTTCTCCATAAATGTCAACAACATAGACATAACAAAAGGAATAACACACTCAAATATAGTTTCAAATGTAATGAACAATGCTGCTAATATTGAATCTTTCTTATACTCTCTAACGGAGCGAAGAAATACTTTGAGCATCTGGCCATAGCCGACTTTTTTCTCTTTTGGTTCTTTCTTCTTTTTCATACTTACCTCCTCAAAAAAGTGGCCACCTTCACAAACAAGATATCTTATTTATGGAGGTGGCCACTCAACCATTTCTCTAGGTCTAGTTTACATTTAATCCGTTTTTAATTATAAGAAAAAAATAATTTTTTTCTAATCATTTCTTGTGAATGCGTTTACACTTTTCAATCTTGTAAAGCACATCATAAGAAAGCCTCAATTCAATTAGTGGTTGAAAATAAGCATTGGGATTTATTTTTATAGAATAACAATTTTTCTTTTGAACTAGTAAGCTCTAACATATATAATTAAGAGTAATTGGTTGGAGGTTTTAAATATGGCTGAAATTATTGGAATTGACTTAGGCACATCATCTACTAGAATCTATGTTAAAAGCAAAAAGGCTGTCATCTTCGATGAACCAACTTGTCTATCCATAGATATTAAAACAGATCAAATCGTTAACATCGGTTATTTAGCATTCAAATCTTTAGGTAGAACTCCATATGGAATAGAGGTAGAGTTTCCAATGAAAGAAGGAGTCGTTGCCGATATTCAATCCGCATACCAGCTCATCGATCAAGTCTTTCAAAATCGTGGAAAAAAGAGAATGTTGAGAGGTGCAAGTTTCTATGTATCAGCACCGAACCAAATGACAAATGTCGAAAAGAATGCATTGATAGATGTCTTCAAGAAGATCGGAGCTAGAGAAATAATATTGCAGCCTTGTGGGAAACTAGCAGCCTTGGGGGCCGGATATGATGTAAATTCACCTACAGGAACAATAATACTTGATATTGGAGGCGGAATTTCTGATTGTGGTGCAGTCTCCATGGGAGATATCGTAGTAGCTCATTCAACCAAAGTTGGTGGAAAAGAATTCGACCATGTCATAGAGAGATACATTAAGAACAAGAAGAATTTAGATATCGGTCCTAGGGCTAGTGAACAAGTAAAAGCTAGAATAGCAAGCGTAAATCCAAAAGCAGAAAACCAATTCTATGAAGTATCAGGAAGAAACATATCTACAGGATTACCATCAACAGCAATCATCTCTACAGCCGAACTATATCCTCTATTAAGACAACTCATCGATCAAATAGAAGATAACGTCAAGGAAGTTATCCAAGACATTCCTTCAGAGATGGTAGGCGATATCGTAAAATCCGGAATTATTCTCACTGGAGGAGGAAGCCAAATAGCAGGAATGAAAGAAACACTTCAATCCGATTTAAAAATTCCTGTAAATCAAATCAAAGATCCGTCCAATGCCGTCATATTGGGGTTGGCAAAAATGATAGAACAAGAATAATAGAATGACTAAGATAGGAATAGTAGAAAACGACGAAAAAGATATGGCTCTTTTAAAGAATGCCATAGAAGAATATTACAGCAAAAATGGTGACAGAGATTTTAATTTGGTTTGTTTTCCAAGTGCTTTATCATTCCTCAACGATACAGACAAGTTTGACGTGGCCTTTTTAGATATCATGATGCCGCATATGGATGGGATGGAATTGGCCAAGAAAATAAGAACAACAAATAACAAAATGATAATTGTTTTTACGACTAATCTCATCAACTTTGCTATCAAAGGTTATGAAGTCGAGGCTTTGGATTATCTAGTGAAGCCTATAAATAAGAATCATTTATTCAAGACATTGGATAAGATTTCATATATCATGAAAACTAGAGAAGATAAATTCGTAACACTCAAAAACAAAACAGCGATAAAAGTTGTTCCCGCTAACAGTATCACATATATCGAAATACATTCCCACCTTATCTCATACCATTTCATGGATGGAACTACTTTCGATGTTTGGGGTACTTTAAAAGAAGAGATGAGCAAACTACCCGAAAATGAATATGTCAGGATTAATTCATCAGAGATTTTGAATATGCAATTAATAAAATCGTTAAATAACAATGAAGTGTCCATAAACGGGGTGGGTATTCTTTATATTTCTAGACTATTTAAAAAAGACGCAACTAAGAAAATCATGGAGTATTTCGGCTCTAAAATATGATACAGAATCTTGGGTTAGGAATCTTCGAAGAATTGAGATTCATAATAGAATTATCGCTTGGCTTATACCCTGTATTTTTTATATATTTTCAAAAGAAAAAGAATTTCTGGTTCAAATTTATAATTCCATATATAGGGATATTAGGAACTAGTATTTCTTATTGTTTCTTTTTCCAATATATCATCAGTGTAAGCAATTGGAGATTAACAGTCTTTTTTTCATCTACATGGTACCTATTCTTAACATTCTTAATATTTATTCATAGCATCTATTGCTTTGAAATGAAAATCAACGATGGAATTTTATTTATCATAGGCGGATACGCAATCCAGCATTTAGATATGATCTTAGCTAATGAAATCGTAAGATTCATTTTGTATCCAGATGTTGTAAACAATCTATTTATTTACTTTTTGATTTGTGTTGGCTTTACTGTTCTATTCTATACACCTTATTATCTAACCATATTTTTCTTCAACAAGAGTAGAGCTTCAATTTTGGACGATAATATCAGCACAAGAATTTTGTTATTGGTTCTCATCGTAATGCTTTATGTATCAACATATTGCTTCCAGAATTTCTTTAGATCATATGGCTCATACGATATACAAGTCATCAGCGCAATTGGAGATTGTTTCACCTCTACAATGCTTATAGTCGCTATGTTCATGATAGAAAAAGCGTCTATAGATAAAAGAGAAAAGGAATTTATGAAGTTGATGTACCAAAAAGAGAAAGAACGATACGATTCTTTCAAAGGAAACATCGACTACATGAATGTCATGCTTCACGACTTGAAATATGAGATAAAGAAATTAGCTGATGATGGTGCAATCTCTGTAAGTTCATACGACGAAATCAAAAAGAACATCAGCGCCTATGGTGCCAATATCGATACAGGAAATGAAGTTATGAATTTAATAATGAGCGATATTACATATAGATGTCAGTCTAACAATATCGCATTTTCGCCATTAGTAGATGGTAAAGCTTTAAATTTAATCGATAAAAATGATTTATATATAGGAATGTCGAATTTATTCGACAACGCGATTTCTTATGTGAAAGAGCTTCCGAAGGATAAAAGATACATAAACTTCATAGTGAAGAAAGTAAATAATTTTATAATAATAAAGGAAACCAATTATTTAATGAATCCAAATTTAATTGAATTCAACAAGGATGGAAGCATAAAATCAACCAAAAAAAGCGATAAACAGCATGGATATGGCACTAAATCCATTGTTTTATTTGCTAAGAAATATAAAGGTGATGCTTATTTTAAAGTCGAAAACAATGAATTCATAACAACCATAACCATTCCAAATTAACTACCACTTATGTAATTAACTAGACCAAAAACGCTTTTTTGCTGTAAACGCTTACCAGTTTTTTTTAACCTCTAATCGCTAAGCATAATGGAGGTAACAAAATGCTAAAAAGACGTGTAAAGTCGTTATTAGGATTAGCGATTCTCAGTGTGAGCATGGCATCTGCTCTGTCATCCTGTACGAGCGGTAACACCAGCAATCAAACTGAAGAAAAGGTAATTCAAACATTAAACGGATCTGGTTCGATCAATGATACGAATTATGATTTCGAATTAAGAATTTTGGAAGCTGACAACGAATTCTACATTAAAACCTTAAACACCGAATATGAAAATATTTGGGGTGAATGGACATTCACTGAAGGAAAAGGATATATCTTGACATTCGATGATGCCTATTGGACTGAAAAGAAAGTCAAGTATAACGAGGACTCAAAAGAATTCTTCTTCACCTATGAGGTCAACCTTGGAAGTGCAGTAGGAAAAACTAAAGTCAAATTCAGTGGATCTGCTGATAACTTCACTTATGATGGAGAAGGATGGGGATTTGAGCCATTCGAATTCTCTGCTTCTAATCTCGATGTCATGGGAATGACAACCATCGATATAACATTGACTTGTTATGAGGATTTGACATTCAAGACCCAGGCTTCTTGTCCTTTAATCGCAGTTCCAGAAAGAAACGGAACTTATTCATTCGATGAAGCAAATAAAGTGTATACATTCAAATTCTCCGACGAAGAGAATCCAACAGAAACAACATATGCTGACGGAACTTATTCATTAACATTGAAATTAAATGTTGGAATGCCTATGCAATTCACCATCACATATACACCAGAAGCATAATAAATAGGAGAATAGCAAAATGAAAAGAAAAGGTAGAATTATATTAGCTTCTTGCTTAACAGGAATCGCTGCTGCTTTGGCTGTCGGAATCACCATCGGCAACTTCTATGCATTCAAATACGAACCTATCATCGCCTTAAACTTAGGTCAAGACACTTATAAGATTGTCAACAACGATTCAGATGAAAAAGTTGAAGATATCTACAAATCAGAATTTTCAAGCTCTAGAAAACTAGTCAGAGAAGAAAACAAATATGCTGAGACTATTCAATCCGAAGGTAGTGTCCTTCTAATGAATAAAAACTACGCACTTCCTGCTACAACTGCTAAGAACATAACTTTGTTTGGAACAACTTCAGTAGATTTCCTTTATGGTGGAAGTGGTGCTGGTAGTATTTCAACTTTAGGTACTCCAACTTTAAAGCAAGCTTTCGAAAATCTCGATTTCAAAGTAAACAGCACAGTCTGGGATTTGTATAGCAGTGGTGCAGGATCATCCTATAGAAGAGCAGCCAATTCAAATGTTTATAAAGTTGGTGAAGCTCCTGTTTCTATTTTCACCGATGATATCAAGAGTTCATTCAGCGATTACAACGATTTAGCAATTGTCGTAATCGGTAGAACCGGAATGGAAAACAGCGATTTGGCCTTAACGACAGTCGAAGATAGCTCAAAACACTCTCTCCAACTTTCACAAAACGAAATTGACACAATCAAATTAGCTAAGGATTCGGGATTTAAAAAGGTTGTAGTTCTTCTCAATACATTGAATGCAATGGAATTGAATGAACTCGACGATTTAGGTGTCGATGCCTGTCTTTGGGTTGGAGCAGGTGGACAAAAGGGTATCAATGCAATTCCTAAGATGATAAAAGGAGACCTGGTTCCTTCTGGAAGATTGGTAGATACATATGCAGTCGATGCCTTATCAGCTCCTGCAATGAAAAACTTTGGGGATTATACCTTCACCAACGCAACTAGTCGTAACACTAGCAAGTATTTGAATTATTCCGAAGGAATATACGTCGGATACAGATATTATGAGACTAGATATGAAGACAAAGTCCTAAATCAAGGAAATGCTGGAGACTATGACTACAAAAAAGAGGTTCAATTCCCATTCGGATACGGATTGTCCTACACAAACTTCGAATACAGCAATTTCAATGTGAAAGAGAATACTGATACATTTGACTTCAGAGTTACTGTAAAGAACACTGGTGGATTAGCCTCAAAAGATGTTGTAGAAATCTATATGCAAAGCCCATATACAGACTACGACAAAACTAATAACGTCGAAAAATCAGCTATTGAATTGGTCGGATTTGAAAAGACAAATATAATCGAGCCTAATAAATCAGAAACATTGACAGTAAGTGTGAAGAAGAGCGAAATGGCAAGCTATGATTATAAAAAAGCTCAAACATACATTGTCGATAATGGAACTTATTACTTTGCTTTAGGTGACTCAGCTCATGATGCTTTGAACAACATCTTGGCTAAAAAAGGTAAGAACACCTCTGATGGAATGGATTATGATGGAAATCAATCATTTGTTTATACATATGAACAAAAAGATTTCGATAGCACAACATATGCAACATCATTGTCTGGAGGAGCAGTAAACAACAAATTATCATTTGCTGATTTAACTAACTACGACAAGGGTGTGAAATACTTGACTCGTTCAAATTGGGTGGATTCATTCCCCAAGACTTACGAAGTTGAAGATGGATCTAGAAAAGCTCAAGCCAGCAATGAATTGCTAAGTGATTTACAAGTGCCGACAATCACTGATAATGAATCTAATTACACCATGCCAGATTTCAATTTAATAAGTGGAAATGGTGAATTATCCTTGGTCAACTTGAACAGAAGATCTTATGATGATCCTTATTGGGAAGTCTTGTTAAATCAAATGAGCAAAGAAGATATGTATAACCTTGTTCGTGTTGGAGGTTACCAGACTGGTGCAGTCGCCTCAATAGGAAAACCTGGAACAATCGATAAGGATGGATCCGCAGGTATTTCTTCGACATTGGTCGGTGGAAAAGGCGCTTTCGGATATCCTGTCGAAAGTGTCGTCTCTTCAACCTGGAACAAAGCTATCGCAAAGAGAATGGGTGAGTTGGTCGGTGAAGATGGAATCTATACTAAGACCAGTGGATGGTACGCACCTAGTATGAACATCCATCGTAGTCAATTCTCTGGAAGAAACTTTGAATACTTTTCTGAAGATGGCTATTTGAGTGGACAATTCGGTGCTGCCATGGTAGAAGGTGCTGAATCCAAAGGATTGTACTGTTACATCAAACACTTCGCCTTCAATGATCAAGAGACAAACAGAGGTGGAGTGGCTACATTCATGAATGAACAAGCTGCAAGAGAAATTTATTTGGAGCCTTTCAAGATTACTGTCGAAGAAGCTCATCCACACGGAGTTATGGCAGCTATGAACAGAATAGGAACCAGATGGGTCGGTCATTCTAAAGAATTGATGACTGATATTCTAAGAGGTGAATGGGACTTCGAAGGAATGGTCATCACTGATCAAGCTAGTTTCTACACAGACTATATCGGAGATGTAAGACCTACATTGTATGCTGGAGTTGATTTGATGCTCTGCACCAATTCAAGTCTTTGGAAGATTGAAGATTATGAGACTAGCAACATGTATTGCACCTTGCTTAGAAGAGCTACAAAGAATATCCTTTATGCAGTTGCAAACAGCAATGCCATGAATGGTGTCTCAGCAAAGACAAAGATCATTCGTGTAATGCCAGATTATGAAAAATGGTTGATTGCTTTTGATTGTGTCGTAGGTGTCCTTTGTGCCGCTGGAATCACATGGGCTGTGTTCTTATTCAAAAAGAAAGATAAAGTCGAAAACCCAGTAGAAGAAAAAAAGGCTAACTAATTAAAATAGAGAAACGGCAGCTGATAACTGCCGTTTTTTCTTGCCTTTTCAAGATATAAACAACTGAATGATAGAAGAGTATAATAAATATTTGTGGAGGTCATATATATGGCTGAAGAAAAGAAATCATTATTTCAAGAAATCATGGCTTATAACATGGAAGCTTATAAGGCTCATGACCAAGAAGCAAAGGATGCTTGCGGAACTTTGATATCTGCTGCAAGAAATGCCCAAGTCGTTTGCAAGAGTCAAAATAAGCCTTTCACAGATGCTGAAATGGGAAAGGTAGTCACTAAGACTTTGAAAGAGTTAGAAGAAGAGCTCGATGTATATGTGAAAGGTAATCGTCCTGAAAGAGCAGAGGCAATCAAAAAACAAATCGAAGTCGTCAACAAATTCAAGCCCCAACTTATGAACGAGGATGAAATCAGAAAAATCATCGAAGCCTTACCTGACAAATCGATAAAGTCAGTTATGAAGGAATTCAAGACAAACTATCCCGGAAAAGCTGATATGAGCATGGTCTCAAAGATAGCCATGTCATTCCAAGGCAAATAACTAGTCAAAGACTTAAACACAGCCAAAAGCTGTGTTTTTTTAATAAAACCTTATCATTTTTCATCTTTTATCTTGTTTATTTCCTTAATTTGAGTTTTAATATTACGGCTTTGATAAAGCTAATTTTAAAACCCTATTTGGGGGAATAGTTAAATGGTATAACTACGGTCTCCAAAACCGTTGTTCTGAGTTCGATTCTTAGTTCCCCCGCCATTATGAAAGCATTAGTTTGATGCAGTAAAATGTGTCAAACCTTTTTTATATTTACAATGCGAATTAAAAAAATATAGGGAGAAAATGAACATGGCTTTAGGTGTTAAAAAGAAAAATTTAATAGTTTATATAGTATGCCTCTTTCTTGGAGCTTTGCTTATATCATTATCTTTCTTATTTAAAAGTGATAGTGTTTGGAAAGATATATTTATAGGACTGGGTTGCAGTTCTATTCCAACTGCGCTAACTGCATTTTTTATAGAAAGAATTAGCGTTCAAAATGAAATTGATAAACGTAATAGATTAAGAAATTCTTTTTTGTGGGGACTTCCAAATGGTGTAATTTGGATTGCAAAAACAATAATTGAAGAATATTATTCATCAAATTCAAACAATGAAATCTCGTTTATAGATGCGTTTAAAGCTTCAATTGAGAACATGGAACACGTTAATGCTAATGCATATGATTTAGAGAAATATGCAGAAATTAGAAAAAATACTATTAATAAACTATCTTATGGATGTTCATTATGCATAAGAGACGGCGAGTCAATCTTGCAAAACAAATACGAGCTTAAAATAGAAGATATTTTTTCAGAAGATGAAATACTAGCCATTCAATATCTGTATAACAATTGCAATACAATTAAGGATTATTCTGTTATTTGCGAAATGGCAGAATGCATAAAACAATTCATCAATGTTATTTATGAAAGAATTCCTGAGGTAAAAGCAAAATTTGATAGAATGGCTATAATCGAGAATAATTGCATTAAAAACTTGGCCGAATTGTCAAAATGATTTATAACACCATCCATCGAAAATGGTGTTTTTCTTTACGTTGCTATATTAAATATACTTAAAAAATGATATAACCGTAAATAACAGAATATTGAAATAGCAGCTGGAAATCGAGGTATATGTGATGGGACGCGGCAAGAACAGTTTTTTTTCGTATCTAGAAGAGAATTTTTACGATCAAATTTATAATTCAATAAAGTCTTATGTGATAAGGCATAGGGAAGAGCTGATAATCGAACCAAAAGATTTGATTGCCGCAGAAGACATTGATGTAGAGAGCATTTGATAGTCAGTGGATTTCTACTCCTAATGTAGAAATCAGTACACACATTATTTCATATTTTAACAGTCTATCAGATATACAAAAAGAATGTCCAGATCTATATAATCAAGTGGACTTGGAAAAATCACAAAAGCAATATATTTCAGGTAAGCCAACTAAATCGGTAACTGTCAATTTCCAAGACTACCAATCATCTTATTACTATATAGAAAAAGTCTAATAATAAAAATGTGTTCCTTGATTTGGAACACATTTTTTATCATATTTTATTTGAGATCATCGACATCAACCTTAACAAACTTTCCTTCGATAATCGAATATAGGTAACATTCAATTTTGCGAATGTCTATATTCAGCAATTCAGCTAAGTTCTTCCTATATATCGACACCTGTCTTCTATACGCCAAATCAGCTGTAGATGAAGTTTTATAGTCGATGACATACGATGTATCATCGGTTACTATAGCTAAATCGATGCTTCCTTCATGATGCGAGACAGGATCTATGAACTCGAATTCTTGATAGAACTGTGGATGTCTTCCAACTAAATTAGAAATAAAGTCTGATCGAATAAACTTGTCGATCAACATCTTTTCTCTTTCATTCTTTATAAAATCTGATTTAGGCAATGTAGGATAGTTTGACCAATCTAAGTTTTCTAATTCTAAATGAAGCTTGGTTCCAAATTTCTCATTATCCTTATCTGCAAAGACTGAATCAGCCTTACTAGCTCTAGCAAAATTGTTGAGCTTATTCTTAGTTACCGAGTCAGGTAACGGATTACATAATCTAATAGAAAATGAATTTGAATCCAATAATTCTTGCTTATATGGGATATTAGATTTATCGACATCGCTGATGATATCTTCCATAGAATAATGAGCACAATCGCCATGTTGAAGTCTCATAAAGCTATGCGAAGCTCTAGCACCAAAATCTTCAAACGATTTAGGCTGAAGTCTAGTGGAATAGTAAAGTCTGCTCTTCATCGTAATGCTATTTGAAAAGACCATAACATTAGCTAATCTCGCTCTGGTCAAAGCGACATAGACCAAACGTAAGTGCTCGCTCAAATCATCTTCCATTTTTTGTAATTCGTGAGCTAAAAGCTGAGGAAAAACAAATTTGAACTCATTTTTCTTATCGGGATTCCATATTTTTCCTTCTCCATTAACATCCTTTTTGGAATTATCTCTTGGACATTGCTCTCGAATAAAATCCTTATCCGCCTTAGTAAAAGAAGGAATAAATCCATAGTTTTCATCAAAGATAAGACTTCCATTCTCTTCTTTAGATTTAGGTCCTTTATTCGACATAGGAACTATGACAAAAGGATATTCCATACCTTTTGATTTATGAATAGTGGTGATCAAAATAGAATTACCTCTGGCTTTATAAAGTTTCAATTCCTGTGGAGTATCAGACAAATCGCCTTCTCTCAATTCCTTGAAGTATTCGATGAATTCATTATATGAGAATCCCATACTAGACAAATTATCGATTTCGCTGATGAAGAAATTATAAGAAGAAAGTATTTCATCAGGATTGTTCAAAGTTGAAATCTTATAATAGACATCAAACTTTGAAAAGATTTCTTTGATGATTTGATTTGGCGATTTGATTTCGGACTCGCCGGGAACATTGACTTCATCGAGCATTTTCAAGACTAAAGGTCTTTTAGCTTCATCCAATGAGAGGCAATTCTTAACATCTTCAATTATCTGAATGTCCTTTACGTTGAGCAAAAAGCTTCTTTCTACTGAAGCTATACAATGCTTGTATGAATCTAATTCATCATTGGTAAGTTTTCTACCAGATTTCATTTCAGTCAAATAATACTCTAGCTTGACCAAGTTTTCTAAAACCATAGTCGCTGTATTCATCTTAAAATCTTGATCGATGTCCAAAGTGCAAGGAATATTCAAACTAGAAAAAGCTTTGACATATGGATTGGCTTGATTCTTTGCTCTTACTAGGATTGCAAAATCCCTATATTCGGCAGGACGTCTACTACCATCCCTCTTTTCGGTGACAATCACTTTTTTACTTTCGACCCAAGACTTAATTTTCTTGGCGATATCAAATGCAATTATGTGTTTCTTAAGTTGACCATTAGTAATTTTTGCAGGAAGTTCCTTATCTTCAAAATCATAATCATAAGAGCCTAAATCATTGAAATCAGTCGAGCTGATTTGGTTTAGTGTTTTGTTTGATGCTTTGATTTGTTGATTTATATCATTTGCATAATCTACACCTCCAACTTGTGACGTCATGTTGCTAGTAAAGAAGCTATTGACCTCATCCACGACTTGACTATCGCTACGATAATTATCAGTCATAGTCAATAATTCAAAATTATTGTCTTCTGGTTTTTCATATTTACTCATAAATAAATCCGGCTTAGCATTTCTAAATCCATAAATAGATTGTTTGACATCACCGACCATGAAAGTGATATTTCTATTAAATCTGTTCTCGACGAAATTAACAGTGAATACTTTATTGTCATCATCCATTGCCAGCAATTGTTCTTCATCAGTTCCTAACAACATCAGAAGCTCTTCTTGTGAATTATTAGAATCCTGATATTCATCGACCATTATGGTTTTAATTCTATTTTTTTCTTCTTCTCTAATATCAGAATTTTCTTTTAATAGCTTAAGACACATATAAGAGACATCGAAGAATGTATATGCGTTATGTTCTTTCTTTTGCTCTTGAACTATTTGATGAATCTTCTTATTCAATTCAATTGCATAATCTATATATTCGGCATTCTTGTCCATCAATGCAACTGAGGTTTCGGTAGGTAAAATCTGAATCAAAGAATTCTTGATATTATCATAGGAGTCTTTAATACACTTCTTTTGCTTTTCCAATAATTCTAATTTTTGATCATCACCTTCATACTGACTTACAACTTCATTCTTCCACCAACTACGGCCCATCGGCCTAAAGATTTCTTTAGGACCGCTTTTCTTTCCTTGAAATGAAATGTTTTCCATATCATGAATCATATTTTGAACTTCAGAATAGTAATCCTGGCATTCAAGATAGTAATATTTCTCACCGATTTTTCTAATCTTTACTGCTGCTCTTTCAAAGAACGTTGCTGAGTTTTCCTCATCATTAGCCTGAACATCGACATAATCAAGTCTAAACTGATCCAATACAGCACCAAGAGCCATCATATATTCAGCAAAATACTTCAAGCAATAAAGATTTGCATTATTTTGTATTTCTTCCTGACTATTTAAATAATTTTCTTTCCAATTATCGAATATATCTTCTGCATTAGATTCAGTCTGTCTCATCTTTTCCAATGAAGCAATCATAGATTTAAGTAATCCACTATTAGTTGAAACATCCCTATCAAAAAAAGATCTAATCTTTGAATTTGGATTGTTGAATTCCTTATTGATTATTTCATCTTCGGCTTTATAAAACATATAGTCATTTACTGTTTGATCCAAAATAGTAAATGTTGGAGATATTCCTAATCTATCAGCATATTTTCTAACTATAGCATTTGAGAAAGAGTCAAATGTAGAAATCTGAGCCGAATCTACCTTTTCAGCTTCATCTAATAGCTTTTTGCTAGCTTCCTCGTTGATGAATGGATATTTTTCTTTTTTAGTTGCAAACTCTTTCAAATCATCCTTTATTCTATCTTTCATCTCTCTAGCTGCGTTATTGGTAAAAGTCAAAATCAGCATATCTGATACGGATAAATCCTTCACCAAGATTCCATATAAGACTCTTAAAGATAGAGTTGTGGTCTTGCCACAACCAGCACCAGCAGAAAGGAGTATATTTTTATTGAAAGTAGTAATGGCTTCAAACTTTGAGTTATGAGATCCATCGGGTGAAGTTCCATATTTTTTCATCAAGAACTCATTAAAATCAGCTAATTCATTATCGTTGAGCAAACCCATTTCATCAATTCTCCTTTTCGCTATCTTCAGTAGCGTCGTCAGTAGCATCATCTTTCACTTCATCATCGATCAAACCACCATCAGGCATTTTCATACCATCATAGTCACCATGCACACTTGATAGATTTGATTCATCAAAATCTGCAATAACTATCTCATGTTTTTGATATGGTCTTGTAAAACTAATGTCTGGATAATCATCTTCTGCCATGGCCTTGTTAGAGCCATTGTAGTAAACATAAGTTGGATATACAGGAAACCATTTAATTCTATTTGGATTGTCCTTATCAGTTAGTCTTCCTTCTCTCAAGTATTTAAGACAATAAAAATAAGAAGTCAGAGTAGCAGATCTGATTCTATCGTTAATACCCAGTCCATCTGTAGATGGGCTTCCATTGGGATATAAAGAATCTGATTTTGCACCAAATGTCAAATCTTTCGTGATGAAATCTTGAATCTTACAGATAAGATTGTATTTAACACCTTCTTTAGAAATATCATTTTTCGAAGTTAGCATTACTTTTTCATCAGATAAATTTTTTATAATATCCGTATTTTTAGATACATTATCGATTCCAAAAGCCTCTTGGAAATCTTCCTTGATAGGAAGATATTCATTTTTGAATGAATATCCAGTGATTATTCCACTATAGTCCAAATCATAGGGAGCCGAGTAAGGAATCCTACATATATAAGATCCTATTAAGTCTCCTGTTTCCATTCCATTTGCCTTCATGACTCTATCAAAAACTACCGAATACAAAGGAAGTTGAAGCATCCTACCCAAAAGGGAGTTAGTTCTATTGACATAATAGGTAGTAGAACTAGAAGTTTTATAATCCACCAATACATAATCATTATCGCTTCTATACACTTGATCATAGAAAACTCTAATAGATGAATTCATAGGCATGTCGATAGTAGCAGTAAATTCATCACCTTCTTCAGGTCTAATTTGCTCCCATCCACATGTTTCTTCAAACTTTTTTAATATTCCTAAATCATGACCGGTAAAATTCAAATCAGCATTCTTTAAAAAATATATTAATTGATTTCTATTCATTCCACAAAAGATCTCAGGAATTGGATGTCTGGCATCATTTAGAAGATTATCGACAGTTTTGTCAAAATCAAACAAGTCTCTTTCCTCTGCATGAGCATGAATCAATTGACCTGCTATATTTGTAAAGTTCGATGATCCCTTCAGCTTTAAAATATTTTTACAATAATAGGAGAAAGGATTATTCATATAGCAATCTAAGGATGTATGAGACAATTCGATTTTAGAGTTCTCCTTAAAATAATTTCTAAAATACTCTTGAGTTTCTTCATCACTATCGAAATCGTTATCGTAAGAGCAATAAACATTTGCACTTTCCTTAGCATTCTTAGAAATTGCTTCAGCCATATCATCTTCATATCTAACAGAATCATATCTGTTATGAAGAATAGAATGATAAAAACTTAAGTCCTTTCTTCCTTCTCCAATAACAGAGCCGTAAGAATCATATTCATTAATTGAGTTATCTATTTCCGATATCCAATCAGATCCCTTTAAGAAAAATACTTTTGGATATTCCTTAAAACAATCATTAGCCGCTCTCGACATCCTCACATTTTGAGAAAGCGAAAGATTGTCTTTTATTATCAATTCTTTGGATTTATTCTCTTCAGTAGATAGTTGCTCATAAGTAAATCTTCTCTTATAGGCATCAGCAATCATTCCATTATCCTTTGATACTGAAACTAAAGCATCAGAGAATCCTAGAACTAGTAGGCGTTTGGAAGGAACTAAGTCAACTAAATTATCAACCACACTTATTCCTTCGATTCCATCATCAAAGTCGATTGCTGAAGATAAAGAACTCTCCAAATATTCAACAAGTAAATCCGACGGTAAATCTATATTTCTTTTTTTCTTTAATGTATAGATAGTAGATAAAACTTTGATGATTGCTGACTGTGCTGTCGTATTTCTTATAAGACTAGCTTTTATAGCTAAGTCATCTAAAGACATTCCACCTTTTACATCGTTGATAAACTCTTTAACTTCTTTTATATTTCTCACACAATCAATAGGAACAGAAACAGGTAAATTAAATAATGAAGCTGTATTCTTTACAATGCTGAAATAAGAACTAGGACAAACAATTTGATAATCAGCAAAATCTACTTTTCCACCCTTTATATCATTTGATACTTCTGAGCATAACCAATTCAATCCCTCAAGAACTTCAATCCAGGATTCACCATAGAGAATTACTTTTTCAATGAAATTATCATGATAAACATTTAAAAAATCTTTCACTTCTTTAAAAGAGTTAGAGATATCAATATTTAATGATTTGAAAGCACTAATCAAATCATAATCATTTTTAGTATATCCGATAATAATTACTGGTCTAGATTTTAATGCATATTGATTCATATGATCAGGCTTATGCAAATAGCCATTAGTAATAGCATTATCTCTAAGTTCTCTCAATTTAATTAATGTTATAGATTCATCACCGCTAAAATTCTTATTATCAGTAAGAAGATGGAAGCTTTCAAAATTCTTTTTTGCAATAGCAAATGAGACATTTCTATTCAAAGCATACGATAAGACATCTTCTTTTTCATAAGTATAAAAGGCACTATCTAACACATCTTTCTTAGAGAAATAATGAGCATGGTTAAAAACTCTATTTTGAATTAAATAAAGCTTTAAATTATCAGGACAAATAACATTGATATCAGTAGTGATCATATTGCTTAATCCTCCTTTTATTATTTTACTTCTATTTTTGTTTCTAGAAATATAAATTTAAAGTACTAATTAAGTATTGCTACATTTTTTACCCATTGTTTTCAATCAACAATTCTTAATTAGATTACAGAAATTCAATCAAATAACACTTTGCTAATGAAAAAAATTGGGCATACATCTATTAAAAGAAACACATGAGTCTCTACCTTTATGTTATAAAACAATCAAATAATTATTTTTAAATATTTAAGCTTTATTTTTGGACAAATTTATATTTATAAATTAAAATTGGTTATCCAAAATATCAATGTATTTCTTTTATTCTTAAAACACTAATATATATTATATTTATAACAACTGTATATTATTTTTAATAAGCAATAACTATTAAAAATTTCCTTACAAATATCTTATCTACTTTTCGTGGACAAAGATGGAATACCCTATTTTTCGTGGAAATCTTATAATCTTATCGAATGGAGATTAAAACATGGATCAAATTAAAACCGGAAACTTCTTAGTTAGTCTAAGAAAAGAGAAGAACATTACTCAACAGCAATTAGCCGATATATTACAAGTCAGTGTAAAGGCAGTATCCAAATGGGAGTGTGGCGAAGGTTATCCTTCTCTTCAAAGCTTAAAAGATTTATCTGATTTCTATGGTGTTACCGTAGACGAAATCATAAATGGTGAAAGAAATAAAACAGAAGCCAAAGAACCAGTCAATACTTCTATTCAAATCAAGGAAAAGAAACCATTGAACTTTCCTATCCTAAGATCTATTTCTTTAGGAATTACAGGATTAGGAATCATGCTTTTTTTCATCATAATTTATTGTGCTTATTCAACAGCAGGTGGTTTAATTTGCATACTTTTCACAACCTTAATAGGATTAGTTTTAAGCTTAATAGAATTGAAGCATTATAAAGCCTAAACTTTTCATGGTTTATACTACCATCTAGATGAAAAT